>JAEEGG010000314.1_pt1 | contig 199853 bp, 171 predicted proteins | sample 9134161 | NCBI WGS metagenome assembly JAEEGG01 (sample SAMN16246543, study PRJNA631951) | gut metagenome | biome: gut microbiome; feature: rumen; material: CR-attached | host: Bos | place: Iran: Karaj | collected 2018-10 | reverse complement strand
TTCAGGCAGGAGTTGCATTTACTTTTTCAAATAGAATGCCTTCTGTCCGGCTTGCCATGACCAAATCAAGAGAATATCCAGCTGATTAGTCAGATTTTACATCAGAATTTCGCTCAGAAACACCCCTGGTATGCTTTATCTTATTTCAAACATATCCAGACTCTAATTTAGTTTTACATTCAACCATTGTATGCTTCAAAAACAGGCGCATACCCCCGCAGGGTATGTGAAGAGCGTTCAGGCAAGCGCCCAGAAACAAATACAAATTCCTTTAAGCCGTGACCTCGATATTATCCACGCTCTTGCGTGACCAGTCATTAGAGAGATCCATGTTCTGCCAGTCAGACCTGTGACAGCTGAAACTGATCGTGAGAGTATCTCCTTGAGAAAGAGATCCGCCTCCGATGCTGATAGTAAGGCATGTATCCCTGTCTTCTCCCGAACATGAAGCAAATGTGCCATTAACATCATCAGTCAGGGAAGTATACTGTCCTGATGAAGTATTTACCGCCGCATGATAACAGTCGAAAACCATCGATCCGCCGTCATCAGTAAAATAGTAATTTATCTGAAGATCACTCAGATCCAGGGTATCTTCGCCGTTATATGTGATATCAAGTGTTCCCGCTATCGCATTGGCGCTTAACGAATTATCGTTGTAATTCATTTTCACGGTCAGATCACCCACGGAAACCTGTCCGCCCGAAGATGAGGTGTTCGGCTTGGATGTAGGTTTTGCATTCTGTGTGGGCACTGCTCCTCCTGCAGATCCGCCTGAACCGTTGCCTTCTTCATCAGGCAATACGCCGAAAACAACCTTCCCGTCTTCAAGCAGAACTGCACCTGAAGCATTATTGTAAGAATAGTCATTTTCGTTGTCCCAGGCACCGTTAGGACTTATCATCCTGACCTGGATCTCAGACTTGTACTGTGACTGTCCTCCAGGTCTCAGATTTCCGTCATCGAAAATGACTGAAAGATAATAAATATGGTTCTCTTCATTCCATACTTTCAGGCCGTCGACTCTGCCGGACTGCATATAATTTGTCGTAATGTCGACGCCGGATACATCTCCGCCGTTCTCGTAGATCTCAGACAAGTCAACGTAATATCTGAATTCAAGATTCTCCGCGCTTCTTGCGGGCCACGCCGTTTTATTGTAAATGAATGCTTTTATCTCAGCGAAATCCTGCCCCTGGACATTAAGGCTGCACTCAGCCGAGTACTCATCGCCGGGGACCTCTTCAACGGCTCCGAAATCTATCAGCGTCTTGCCGTGATATTTCGAATACATGGCTGCCATAAGCCCGGTAAAACCGGCATTATAATCGCAGGCGACCTCATTCTTTGTGTAATCGTTAACAGTATCCGAATAACCGTCTGATGCATCAGGACCGCCTACGAGCGCTCCGTAAAGCGTATGTCTTGCCTGTCCGGGTTCATTCATGTTATCGCAGTAAGAACCCTGGCTAGTCCTGTGATGGGGATGTTCAGGTGAATCCTCCCCGAAACCGACCACATAAGATCTTCCCGAGGAACCCAAAGCATAATCAGCCTGAGACTTTGCGAAATCCCAGTAAACAGATACCTTATCCGATGGGCATCCATCCCATCTGCTGTATACAGAAGCAACAAAAGCCGTAGTCGTCGCATATCTTAAAGAACCCCACTGGTCGAGCCAGGCAAGGCCCTTCGGAGAATATGTGATCTTCTGTCCGTCGGATGTCCCGCAGGACCAGTAATCGAGATGCTTCTGGACTTCATCCTTATATGTCTTATCTCCGGTGATCTTTGCCAGCATTACGGCTGCGCCGATATGTACATCATCCCAGCAAAGTGACCAGTCGTAATCGTGTCCTGCCTGCGTAAAACATGATTTCGCGTTATCAAGATACTTGCTCTCATTCGTTGCCAGATAAAGCCAGCTTCCTGCCCATGCGAGCTCATCGAAATATCCGCTCCATGAATTGTAAAATCCGTTTGCAGCTGTATAGCCTGAATCGCTGCGGGTAGAATCAGCGAAAGAATAAAGGCTCTTTGCATGCTCCAGACACAGTTTTGAATAATCTGGATCCGAATCCTTAAAAGCCAGAGAGGCAACTGCCAAAGCTGCCGATGCTTCTCCGACAACAGCTGAACCCGGGTTGTCTTTCGTAACACAGAATGAAGGCCTGTTCATCGTCATGACTTCACAGGGTCCCCACCAGGAATGATCTGCATTACCGTCACCGACCTGATAGTAGAAGACCTCATCCTCAGGATGACACTTTATCAGATAATCGCTTACCCACTTTATATCGCCAAGAATGTACTCTAACTGACCGCTCTGCTCATATGCTTCACGGTCTTCATAGACTGACCATCCAAGCATCGCTGCGGAATATGCCATAGGAAGATTGAACTTGACATTGTCTCCCGCATCATACCAGCCTCCTGTCAGATCCAGACCGTTATCCGCGCCGTCATTAAGTCCCGAATCACCACGCCAGTTGCATCTTGTCTCTTCGGGAAGAGGACCGCTTCTTTGCAGTTCATAGAAAAGCACTGATTTCTGGAGAGCTTCTCCGTAGTTATAGTCTCCGGTTCCTTCTATGCCCTCGTATCCGCGGCCGAATTCTGTAAGACCCGAAGTGGAATGGGAACCGCCGGAAGCGCCGTTAAAACCGCTTGTTTCAGATGTTTCCGAAACTGTAGTGGAAGATGATTCTCCCATGGTGGTTTCTGTTTCCGATTCCTGTGTTTTACTGCAAGACGTTAACAGCAATGCTCCGGCAAGAACAAATGCTGTTACCCTGTATATTTTCTTCATGTATTCCTCCAAGCTTCTACTCTGGCATCAACTTCTGCCTGTGCTTCATCAAGGAAGATCTGGGGTTCACACTCCTCATATGCTTCCATGTATTCATCCCAAGTCTCCTCGAAATCATCACTTAAAACAAGCTTGGGGAGCCATTCGTGTTTACATTCACCCATCCTGTTCCAGGCTAAGCCTCCCGGTGTTGCACTCGACAGGTTGTTAGACCATGTCCACAGCGGATACCATGGTGTATGTTCCGTGTTTTCGGAACCGATCATTTCAACGTAATTGTTTACTCCATATGCATCAAAGCATTTAACCAGCGGTTTTGACAGACCCTGTATAAATTCAGAAGGCTGGTCCGCAGGCTTCATGCAGTTCTTACCGTCCCTGCTGATACCTCTCCACTGGGGCATATATGAGTATTCACATGTGTGTTCAGCCTTATAACCGTCAGATGCCCAGTTAAATCTCATCTCTTCCGTTCTGTAGAACAACCCTTGGTAATCAACAAGGTAGTCTTCACCTTCTATACCCCAGAAACGGAGGTCATGAATATCCTGTTCAAGAATTGAATTCAGATAACTGAAAGCGAGATAAGGATCATAACATCCCGTAGTAACAGCAAATCCGGAAGTAGAATTAATATCGCTGCCGTAGGTATGCCACTGCTGTCCGGAACCGTCATACGAGATCCCGAGCGGCACGTAATCACATCCGATCTCACTAAGAGTGTAAACACTCCCGTCATTACCATAATTAAGAACAGAAAAAGGAGAACTTATGGTATAAGCGAAATTCCAATACTGGTCGCACATACCGAGAACACATCCCGTGGAAAGCTTGTAAATATAGTCATCGTAAGTCTGTACGGCAAAATCCGGATCGATCATGCCTTTCTCATATTCTTCGTTAAGTTTCCTGAAGTATTCCTTGGCAATACCGGTCGTGTTGTAATCTATGACCTTAGGGTTTTCTATGCCTTCATCAATACTAACTATAACGCAGCCATCATTCGGATATCCGGCAAGATACATCGGAGCGTTTTCAATGCTGTAATATCTCCAGCTGTCACAGAGGCATGTGTAAGGTACCACAGGCGTTCCGTCAGGAAGCTCGGGATTGGCTTCCGCAAAACTCTCGATCAGATCAAAATACTCGTCCAACGTTTTGATCTCAGGATATCCTGCCCATTCAAGAACACGCACCTGGATCCAGAAAGCCTGGCCTATGTGTGTCGTAGTCGTATCTTTCTGATAAAATCTGTCGAAAACATCGATCCAATATATGTGACCGTCATCCACGCGGAAACGGTCCCACTCCTTGTCAGTGTACAATTCCCTGATATTCGGAAACTCTTCAAGGTAATCATCCCATGCTATAAGATAACCGCCCTGATAAAGATCATTAATACCACTGTCGGTGTATATAAATTCAGGAAGATCCCCGGACGCCATAATGGCGCTGATGGCTTCATCTGGATACATTCCGTTAAGTCCCGCTTCGTTAACACGGATACCGGTCTTTTGGGCAATGAGTTCCTTTATGTCGTTTCCCGGATCCTTTTCCCTGAGCGGCAATGTAACAAACATGGTCATGTCAACGATCCCGTCATCAGGTTCGACTGTCGGTGTCGGAAAACCAGAAGGATCAGTAGGTTGTGTCTGAATGCTGCCCCTATTCTCCGGCTTGGAAGCTTCCGGATTCTTTTTAATTCCTGACCTGTGGTCTGATGTCTTCTGACATGCACACATCATCAGCATTGAAAAAACCAGCATGCATGCCAAAATCTTGCGGAATCTGCTCATTTTCTTCCCTCCGGCCCAAAACAATATATACGTAGGATATCAAACAATCTTCCCTTCCGTAAGCGGAATGACTTTCTTTTCGATAAAATCGACTCGGTCAAATATCCTTGGCTTGAACGTACCAGTCACGCCGACGGAGATATTGCTTTCCTTATTGACAAATATCACGTTACCGCCGTCTCCTATTGCCGCGAATACATTCCTGTCGGCATTCGGTCTGTACCACAGATATCCGTAATCCATATTACCGAACATCTTTCCGAGCTTAACGTGGGATGCTGTCATATCGTTTATGTACTGTTCCGAAATAATCACTTTACCTTCATACACGCCGTTACCCAGAACCAGTTCTCCGATCTTTGCGAGATCACGCGCAGACAGACACAATCCCCATCCTGCCGTAACAGTATCTTTAGGGTCTGAATACCACTCATTCTTTCTGGGAGACTTATTCATAAGATAATCGAACTGGTCTTCCTTTGAACTGTCGCCGTGGATCACATGTTCGGGGATCCCCAAAGGGATGAACAGATTTCTGTTAGCAAAATCAATGCACTTTTCGCCTGTCACGTTCTCGATGACTCCCGATAAGATCTGTATTCCGAGAGTAGCGTACTTGAACTCACCTGTAATGCCGGCGCGACCTCCCAAAAGATCAAGTGCTGCAGAAGTCCAGTCATCTGAAGTACAAACCTTTGTCCATGGTTCGGAACGATACTTGTAAGGTGCAGTCATGGTAAGAAGATGACGCAGAGTAACGTCATATATCGTTTTCTCACCCCTTTTAACCTGATAATCAGGGAAAAACCCGATTACCTTCTGATCAACGTCTTTAATGAATCCTTTAGTGACGGCAATCCCAATGAGCAGAGACATAACGCCTTTGGTTACAGACATTACGTTTACGGCATCACTCGGCGAAAACCCTCTCCAACAATCTTCATATACAATATTGCCGTCTTTCATGGCACAGATCTGACAGATGTTACTCTCATTTCCCGTACTGTTTAAGACAGCTTTATGAAGCTCTTCTTTGTTCATAGTCATACCTCTTCTTAATCAATATCAGGACGTCCGATTAGAAGGCTAATATGATTAAAAATTGTTTTCAAGTACTTTTTTCTGAATAATGAAAATGAGGATTATTTCGAGGCAATGACGATAAAATGAGGACTTATTCCCATCATGGTCTCCTCATGTTCAGTGATCCTTATTATCTCGAGAAGCCTGTCACGTCTTCCTGCATCCTTCCATTTCTCTGCGATATCGGGTGTGATCCAGGAACAGCCTTCAACTGCCGAACTCTCTTTTACCGTAAATCCTGCTTCAGTTATCTCATCTCTCAAACCGTCTATCGTATGAAAATATGCATTTGAGATGACATAAGGGTATTCTTTGGGCCTTATGTGTTCGCCGTTTTGCATCTCGCGTCTTATCATATTCATGTATATCTCATCATCAATGAAATCAACGCCGTTTCCATAAACCGAAAGAGCCCATGTGGCAGAACTGAACTTTGATATTCCGGCAGCGATCAGAATGCCGCCGTCTTTAAGGACACGCTTTGCTTCGGAGAGCGTAAGCATCCTGTCTTCCCTGTTCTGCAGATGATATAAAGGTCCCATGAGAATGACCATGTCTGCACTGTTGTCAGGCTTGTCGATCTTTCTGGCATCACCCGTCATGGCCTCATAAGGAACTGTCATGTGTTCCTTGGCATAATCAACCGCGGTCGGTGCCAGTTCGATGAGAGATACCTTGTGTCCGAGAGATGCAAGCCATTCAGAATATTTCCCTATTCCGCCTCCGACATCATAGATAACTATGCTGCCATCTAAATATCTCTCTATAATCTCTTTGGTTCTGTAAAACTCTACTATGCCAAGTCCTCGCTCAAGACGGCCTATCTCGGCACCATTATTATAGAACTCATAAACTTCATCAATTCTTTCCATATTCTTACGACCTGTTTATCGTCTTCAGATGTTTTCCCTGTCCTTAAACACTCTTGATCCCGTAGCACCTGTCTGTCCCTGATACTTTCCGTTATAAGGATTAAGCGCATGGTCATCCATCTCGGCAAAAACAAGCTGTCCGACTCTGCGGCCGGCTTTTAATTCAATGGCACATCTGTTCGCATTATAAAGTTCCAGTGTTATTTCACCTTTAAAACCGGGATCTACCCATCCGGCATTCTGGATGAATAACCCCATTCTTCCAAGAGAGCTCCTTCCTTCCACGAAAGCGGTCAGATTATCAGGAAGCTCGAAGTATTCCATAGTCGTCGCAAGGACAAACTGCCCTGGCATGATCAGATAAGTGTCAGAAGTTATGGTTTTATATCTGATCTCATTTTCCAGAGTGATTATTCCCGAAGGAGTATCATCAACTACGCTGAATGTTCTACCTAAGCGAATATCCACACTCGCTGGCTGGATCTGCTCATTCGTAACAGGCTCTATCTTAAGAGTTTTCTCTTCCAACATCTTCATTATGGTCTTATCTGAAAGTATCATTTTAGTATTCTCCCTTATGTTTTTTGCTTCTTTTACAGATTGTATTGCATAAAATTTCCGTTGTGCTTGAATCCGAATGAAGTATAAAGCTTTACTCCCATATCCGAAGCAGTGATCTGTACCGCTCCGCAGCCGTAAGCTCTCGCCTCTTCAACTACTCTGCCGAGAAGCTCTTTGGCAATTCCCATCCTTCTGTATTCCGGATCTGTAAACATACTCGACAGCAGACCGAGCCTTCCTGTCGGGCAACTGAAATAAGGAGGTTTCTCTACGAAAGACATTCCGCTGGTCCCGATTATCTTATCTCCGTCCATCGCAAGCCATGATACAAAAGTACCGTCTGACAGATGGCGGTGATAGTAATCCTTAAGTGCCGGCACAAGATCGATGTCTTCTGTGGCGCCTTCTTCCCTTAACTGAATGATCCTCATCTTTATGAAAACATCAAGATCGTCTTCTGTGAGTTTCCTGTACGAGATCTCCATATTGATTCCCCTATCTGCTGTTGCTTCAAGCTGTCTATCTGAAAATAGTATCATAAAATACGATTTTTCCAGTCGTTCAAATGCAATATTGATTTTTGTGAGGAGCAGTGTTTTTTAACTCAAATTTCGCATTTGCATAAAATAGTTAAGATTCAGGCTAAAATTTTAACCTGAATCTCCATTTTGAGAAAACAGGTTAAAATCGCACATTAAATACTCATCCTCAGACTATGTTTTTTATTCCCTCACATATCCTTCTTGCTACCAAGGGATTATTCATGGTGTAAAGGTGAATGCCTCTTATGTCGCTTACGAGCAGATCTATTATCTGGCTTAAACAATATGACATGCCGGCATCGAAAAGAGCCTCTTTGTTATCCTCGTAACGCGAGATTATACGCTGGAATCTCTTCGGAAAAGATGCATTGCACAATGATACCATCCGCTTGATCTGGGCTGCATTGATTACAGGCATTACTCCGGGGATAACGGGAACTTCTATTCCCGCTATCTCGCATTCCTCATGGAAACGGTAGAAGATGTCGTTATCAAAGAAAAGCTGTGACAACAATACTTCAGCACCTGCATCAACCTTCTTTTTGAGGCTCTTGATCTCAGAGACGGTACTCGGTGATTCAGGGTGACATTCGGGATAACAGGCACCGAGAAAACAAAAGTCGTTATCAGCCTTAAGATAAGAGATCAGATCTGACGAATGTCTGAAGTCATCCTTCGCGCTCACGTTAGGATTCGGGTCCCCGCGAAGCGCCAGTATGTTTTCAATGCCTTCGCCTTTAAGCACCTTGGCAAATTCGTCGATCTCATTCTTATCGTAATGAAGACACGTGAGATGGACCACAGGCTCGATATTGTATTCATACTTGATCTTCCTGGCAAGCTCGATCGTTCTGTTGCAGTTAGATGATCCGCCTGCACCGAAAGTAACGCTTATAAAGTCAGGCTTAAGCTCAGCCAGGACTTCCAAAGTCTCGTCGATATTATCAAGTTCAGTATCCTTCTTAGGCGGAAAGATCTCGAAAGAGAGACTTCTTTTCGTGTTGTAGACCTGTGATACTTTCATCTCTTATCCTCTAATCTGCTTTGCTGCAGCTACAAGATTTGTAAGGCTCTTTACCGTCTCTTCGGTTCCTCTTGTCTTAAGACCGCAGTCAGGATTTACCCAGAGCTTGGAATCCTCGATCTTTGTTCTCATCTTTGTCAGCGCGCTGACTATCTCTTCTACTGAAGGAACACGGGGACTGTGAATGTCATAAACGCCCGGGCCTACTTCAGTCTTGAAGTTGTTCTCCTTAAGAGAATCAAGGATCTGAAGATCGGAACGTGATGCCTCGAAAGTGATGACATCAGCATCCATCGCATCGATTGCGGGAATGATGTCAGTAAATTCGCTGTAGCACATATGAGTATGGATCTGGGTTTCAGGCTTTACCTTGCTGTGAACGAGTCTGAATGCAGGGATCGCGAAATCAAGATACTCACTGTACCAGTCTGATCTGCGCAGAGGCAACTTCTCGCGAAGGGCGGCCTCATCGATCTGGATAATGTTTATTCCGTTTGTTTCAAGATCAAGGACCTCATCTCTTATCGCAAGTGCGATCTGAAGGATGCTCTCCTTGATTGAGATATCTTCTCTCGGGAATGACCAGTTAAGGATCGTAACAGGTCCGGTGAGCATGCCTTTTACGGGCTTATTCGTGCAGGACTTTGCGAACTTGGACCACTCGACCGTGATGGGCTCTCTTCTTGATACGTCACCCCAGATGATCGGCGGCTTAACATTTCTTGTTCCGTATGACTGGACCCATGCCTTTTCCGTGAATACATATCCGTTAAGATGTTCACCGAAATACTCGACCATGTCGTTACGCTCGAATTCACCGTGCACAAGAACATCGAGTCCGATTTCTTCCTGAAGCTTGATGCACTCGGCGATCTTTTTTCTGTTGAATTCAATATAATCTTCCTTGGATTTAAGTCCCTTCTTGAACTCCTGTCTATTCTTTCTGACATCCTGTGTCTGCGGGAAAGAACCGATCGTCGTTGTCGGGAACAGAGGAAGATTCAATATCTCTTTCTGAATCCTTTCTCTTTCCTCGAAAACAGGAAGCCTTACATAATCTGCATCTGTGATTGCTGCAACCTTAGCCTGAACATCCTTATCCTCACTGTCTTTGCGGCCCTCAAAAAGCTTTTGATTATTCTTAAAGATATTGCTGTTCTCATAGTCACTCCCTGCGATCTGAGCAATCTCGGAAAGCTCTGTGAGTTTTTCTTCAGCAAAAGCAAAATGCTTCTTATAATCGTCGGAAAGCTTCGTCTCGTTTTCAAGCGTGTAAGGCACGTGGAGAAGCGAGCAGGAAGTACCGATGACAACGTTACCGGTGCCGGTCTCACTTAAGACTGACAATGTCTTCTTATAATCGTTTCTCCAGATATTCTTACCGTTTACCAATCCTGCAACAAGGATCTTATCTGCAGGGAATCCGTTTGTCTTTACGAGATCAAGAGTCTTTCTGCCTTCGAAAAAATCAAGACCGATAAGATCGAAATCAAGCTTGATGACTTCAGTATAAACATCCCTGATATCGCCGAAATAGGTCTGGAGCAATACCTTTGTGCCGTTCTTGTTTGCAAGGATCCTTGCATAGATCGACTTGAAGAGATCAATATCCGCACCATCCAGATCTCTAACGAGATAAGGCTCATCGAATTCTATGAATTCGGCGCCCTTGGATGCAAGTACGGACACAAGTTTTACGTATTCTCCTGTAAGCTTTTCAGATACGTCAGCAATCTTTTTAGAACCTGTAAACTTCGCAAGCTTTAAGAACGTAAAAGGTCCGATAAGAGCGACCTTAGTCTCAACGCCAAGGCTCTTTGCTTCAACATATTCATTAACGGGCTTATTTCCTACGAGACTGATTTCCGTATCATCATCGATCTCAGGAACAAGATAGTGGTAGTTTGTGTTGAACCACTTTTTCATTGCAAGTGCTTTGACATTACCTTTCACGCCCTGGTATCCCCTGGCAAGCGCGAAATATGTCTCCAGTTCAGACAGGCCCAGGTCCTTATATCTCTGCGGAATGATGTTGAAAAGAAATGCCGTATCAAGGACATTATCATAGAAAGAAAAATCATTTGAAGAGATATATGTTATGCCTGCTTCTTTCTGCTTAAGAAGATCCTCTTTTCTGATGTTTTTCGCGACTTTCAGAAGAGCATTCTCATCGATCTCACCTGCAAAAAACTTCTCTGAAGCGAACTTGAGTTCCCTGTCTTTACCGATTCTCGGGTATCCTATAACTGATGTATTCATGGTTTCCTCCAAATGTTCAAATGATTTTATTGATTGGGAGTATATTCCCACTAACGCAATGGGTAAAATACTTAAAAATGCCGTTTGTCCATAGAAATTATCTATGGTAAATGTTAGAATCAAGAAAATAACTATTCAAAGGAACGCACCATATGACCATAAAACAACTCCAATACATAGTAACCGTCGCTGAAGAAGGCAATATTACCAACGCCGCGAAAAAGCTTTTTATCGCCCAGCCGAGCCTGACGACCGCGATCAGGGAACTCGAGAATGAATACAACATAACGATATTTATGAGATCAAACAAGGGAATCAAGCTTACTTCCGAAGGCGAAGAATTTTTGGGATACGCAAGACAGGTTATTGATCAGACAAAGCTCATTGAAGAACGTTATACCGGCAGCAGTTCAGGCAAGCTGAAATTCTTTGTCTCCGCTCAGCACTATTCATTTGCGGTCGAAGCATTTGTGGAACTTCTGAAGCAGAGCGGCGCTGACAAATATGAATTCCACATGCGTGAGACACAGACTTTCAACATCATTGACGATGTCGCACATTTAAGAAGCGAGATCGGCATTTTATATCTCAATAAGTTCAATGAGGAAGTCATAAGAAAGACTTTACGGGATAATAACTTATCCTTTACACCGCTCTTCACTGCCAAACCTCATGTGTTTATCGGCAAGAACTCTCCGCTTGCTAAGAAAAAGTATCTGACACTTGAAGATTTAAAACCTTATCCGAGACTTTCATATGAGCAGGGCAGCCATAACTCATTCTATTTTTCCGAGGAGATCTTAAGCACCGTCGACAGTGACAAGGAGCTCATAGTCCTTGACCGCGCCACGCTGTTTAACATGCTTATCGGTCTTAACGGATACACCATCTGCAGCGGTGTTATTAACGAGGAACTTAACGGCCCTAACATAATCGCAAAAAAGCTGAAAGTTGATGATTACATGGAGATCGGTTACATCCTTCCGGGCTCCATACATCCCTCACCTCTTACATCGGAATTCATATACATACTGAAAGATCTTACTAAGAAAACAAGCTGATAGATTTACTCCCGCTGATCGTTCCTTGAATTCTTCAAAAGCTGCTCCGGGATCTTATGTATTTTGTTCTCATATGGATTTTCACCGTAATAAGCAAACAGATGGTTTTTCTCATTAGCGGTCACTTCATCTGCCATTCGATTATAATCTATTCCTCTGGCGGAATACTCATCGATTCCGGGAGCAAAATCTCCGTAATTATTATTTCTGTTAAGGATCAGATATGTGATAAAAACAGCTAATGCCACAGCTGAGAACACCAACATCCCGATATAGATTGCATTCAGCATAAACAAATTAAACGTCATATCCGTCAGCCCTGCCTTCTCTTAACATACTTGAAGATCTCTTCAGACTGTGTCAGCTTCAGGTTCTTTAATATCCTTTTTATTCCGACAATACCTTTAGTAAAAACTATGGATCCGAATGCCAGCAGCGCAGTCAATATCTGGCCATAGAATGAAGACATTCCCAGGAACCTGTTATCCAATGCCCAATAACAGAATCCGCAAAGAGCAAATGTGAGCACAAATATCGATATCGCTATCGTATAGATCTTTTTCTTCTGCCACGGCATCGTTCCTACAACTTTTCCGGTCTGTCCGTTGACAAGAACCGTGTAAGGTTTTTCATCATACTTAAATGTAAAAAACCACACCGGCATCATCATATAGACCGGATCATCATGTATGTCGACCCAGTAGATCGAATCCAAAACTTTTACATTCTTGGCTTTAACGCTCTTTACAACTTCATCCTCAAATAACTTATGACATCTGTGCGCCGTGGAACTGCGCAGGTCGGCATAACTGAGATCGGAAGTATTTGAATAAAAACCGTTAAGATAATCCTCATCAAAGCTCCTGGCATCCTCCAGATAGAATGGTTCCAGCTTACGGCTGATATCATCATTCAGAACGTCCGATCCGTCGATCGGAACATTTTTAAACGATGCTTCACCCGCTCTTGAATAATATTTTGTTACGGTGCTTTTTCCGCGCTTGACTTCACCTGACAGGAAATCCGCTTCCGAAAAGTCCGCATTAACTACCCAATAAGGAACGTAAATTCCGCGAATATTCTCAGGTACACACTTGTTCTGGATCTCTTTCGGAACGATGGGATTTCTCAGAAATCTGAGCTTGATATATCTTATGGCATCCTCTTTGGTCACCTGAAAAGGTACGAGTCCGTCAGGCCGGTACTCTTTTGCCACACGGTTGAAGACTATGGCAGGATTACCACAATAGACACAGAAAGTCGAGGCCTCCGTATCACTCGTAACGACCTCAGCACCGCAATGACTGCAGGTATATACTCTTGTGTCATAGTATTTGGAGTGAATATCCGCATTCTTATCTTCAATATCTTCAGGTCTGAAAGAACTGCCGCACGTGGCACACTCCAGTCTCTGTGTCGCCGGATTGAAAATGAGCTTTCCTGCACAATTACTGCATAATACAGCCATCTGTTATAATTTCCTTCCCTATTCCATATATCAGATAATATAACATAAAAAGAAGCTGTCTCACAAAATTGAGACAGCCTCTGTTAATCAGAATAATCGTTTTAGACAATTATTCGTAAACGTAAAAGTAAGTATTTCCTTCCTCATCAACTGCCAATTCAACAAAATCAGTCAGATAGAAGTCATTATAAATATCATCGATGATGAATGCGTAAAGATAATCTGCTTCTTCAAGCAAAGCATATATTATCTCAAAGGAACCGCTTACCACATATTCCTGACCTGCCCATTCAGACTCTGTATCATCGTTATCTTTTAGAGACAGCGAGGTATATAAGGGGACGATCTTATCACCAGTATTTATCTGTTTGACTGACTTAGCTGCTGCGCCGTTGTCATCAATACCGTCCCATGCGCCTTCAACCACTATAGAATAATCATCGTAATAGAGCTTGAATCTCAGGTTAGTCTCAACACCATTTAAAAGAATCGGTGAAGAATAAACAGTATATTCATCAGTAATGGCAACGATAGCAGTTGAGAGATTCTGTCCGTCAGGGAGCGACAGCCAGTAGCCGTCAAAGCAGTCTTCGAAATGGCCCTTATCCCAATCGCATTCGACATCGATCGTCTCACCGAGAAGAAGCGCTTCATCATCAATGATCTGATAGACCAATGCACTTACGGAAGCAGTACGGTCAACGCTCTTCGGAGTTAACGTGAATGAATAAATTCCGTCATCATCGATAGAAGCTTCCTTAAGGAACTGGATATAAGGGCTCTCACCGGTCTGTTCGATCTCATCAGCATAGTCCCAGTGATTGTTTTTATTTGCGGAACGTGAACGGTAGCATCCGCATGAATCATCATATTCCATGTAACAGCCTGACTGCCAGCAGTTATCATCTCCGAACCAGTAATCATCACTGTAACCGAAATCATCATTAGAACAACTGTAATCATAAGAGCTGTAATCACAGGACGAGCTTACCTGTACCCAGTCATCAGCATTCGTATCATAGCACCAGTATTCATTTGAAGACTGATCGTAGCAATACTGTGTATTCCCCTCACAGAAATAATAATATCCGGATTGTTCATCATAATATGCATCATTGGAAGCATCAGAATCCGGATCATAGTAGATCGAACTGCTGAAGTCCTGACGGTCGATAAACGATGAGTAGAAAGGACTGATCGTAATGTCTTCCATTATGCTGAGTTCATTCGAACCGCCGACAGACAAAGGATAATAGATAGAGAGTCCGGAACATCCTTTATGTGTGGAGCCCGTTTTGTTGTATACGACCGCAGAATCAATGGCTGAGATCACATTGGAAACATCCACATAATCACTGCAGGCATTGATCAGTCCTCCGAGATCTACCATGTTCGTATATCCTTCGGATCTGTTGTTTCCGCCGAAATTATCTGCAGCTTCGATCTCACGGATCATGTTTGTAAGTACAGCCGTATCTTCACTGACCTCATACATGTCTTTTGCAAAATCATTAAAAGCCCTGACCACATCATCAAACTTATCAAGATCGATAACCGATAATGTTGCATCCTTTTCTTCAGAAGTCTGTTTGCATGACTCATAGAAACTGTCAGCGATAACCTTTCCGAGCTCGGCGCCGTTGCAGCCGGGATTCGAAGCAAGATAGTCACCGATCGCTGTGTAATCCCAGCCGTTACCGGGTTCCGTCTCCTGTGAACCGACCATGTAACGTGCATATGAAGCAAGAATGTTAGCTCCTTCTGCAGTGCCCATCATGCATGCATCAAAACCAATAAACTCAAAACGGTCCGTCATAAGTTCAAAAGCACTGTAAACCGCACTTTCGAGCTCGCGCATATCGAGTGATTCACCGTCATACAGTTCGTCAAAACATACACCGGTAATGCTTCCGCCGCCATGATTCCAAAGTATGACACCCATATGCTCTGCAGGATATTCCTGAACACCCCATTTAAGAAAATCCGCCAGTGTGGCAGAATCGCCCATGCTGGCACCATTGACCTCATCAACAGCAACAATATCGTTATCCTGAATAAGATAACGTCCGAGTGTTCCGTTGCCGGCAAAATTGTTCTGCCACTGATAAGTACCGCCGGTCTCAACGACAAAACGGACCTTGTCAGATGCGGCTGCATTGCACATCTCAAACATGTCATCCGTTGCGGCTCCGTAATCCGACTCAAGGTCAGTTCCGCACAGATATACGAGAATTGTCCAGCTGCCGTCATTTGCCATAGGTGTTTCAGCTGAAACAGGTCTGATTATCTCGACATTTCCCGTGCTCTGATCGACTGTCATCTGCATCGGTGAAACAGATTTAGACACACCCGGACCGGAATTATTACCCGTTGTTTCTGTTTCATCCGATTCTTCATAATCATCGTAATCATCATATTCTTCATCCAGATCACAGGCTGTAAAAAAAGTTGCCGCCATGCTCAATGCAAGAAGAGATGATAATACTCTTTTGAATTTCATAAATACCTCCTGAAGTCAGAAAAAACCTAATCAATAGTACATAAAATAAGAAAAATCGCAACTGTATTTTTCAACAATTACCCGTATACACATAATTCAAGGTCTCTCTGGCGACTTCAGCCAGTTCATATACCGTACTTACAGGTGTAGCCTTACGATCGGTCATATGAAAGCACGGGAAGAAACGCGACACATGCAAAGGAATATCTTTTCCATTCTTTAGAGAAGCTATCCATTCCGTCATCTCACGCATCATCTCAAAAGAATCATTCATCCCGGGGACTATAAGACAAGTAAGTTCCACATGAGAGGTCTTTACAGCCTCACTTATAAAATCCTTCGTCATCTGAAGGCTCCCGCCAAGCATTTTCGAATATGTATCGGAATCAAAGCATTTAAGGTCAATATTCATCGCATCTATATATGGGCTTATCTCATTTAGAACGGATAATTCAGCCGTACCGTTACTTACGATGACATTCTTGAGGCCCCGGGAATGTGCAAGCTTTGCCGTATCACGCACAAACTCATAGCCGATCAGCGGTTCATTGTAGGTAAAAGCTATGCCAATGTTTCCGTTTTCTTTCTGCTTTTCCGCGATAGCCACGATCTGGTCAGGCATAACCATATCTGAGTCAACTGCATATTCCTTCGCCTCTTCTCCCCAGGATATCTCACTATTCTGGCAGAAAGGACAACGGAGATTGCATCCGTAACTTCCGACCGAAAGGATCCTCGATCCCGGATAGAAACGGTGAAGCGGTTTCTTCTCGATGGGATCTAAAGCAATGGAAGTGATCCTGCCATAATTTGCTGAAGCAACTTTGCCGGAAAGACCTATCCTCGCGCCGCAGAATCCAATGCTCCCCTCACTAAGCTCACAATGCCTGAAACACACATGACACCTGGTCATATAACCCTCCGGAGATCAAACGTGGCGGACAACCTCAAACCGTTGAAGCTTAAAGTCATCACTTGGTCTGATGCCGCCTTTCTGCATGGCAATGGCTATCTGGTCTTCGACTGTATCAACACCGTCAAGATCCGGCAGCAAAAGACCCCTTCTTCCGCCTTTTCCCGATACGATAACACCATATCTCTTAACATCCAGCTGATCTGCCGAAACTATATCCTCAGGCTCGCCAAGGACATCAACATTTATCTCAAGATCAGGAAGTTCATCTTCCGTGATGGGATCAAATCTCGGATCTCTTGTCGATGCACTTATTGCATTATTCGCTATCTCCTGGGCAACATTGGGAGCACAGGGAAAAATAGTGCCGATGCAGCCTCTTAAATTTCCGAATTTATGGATAGACACAAATGCCCCTGCCCTTGATCTCAGGAGCTGGTCAGGGATCTTCTCTCCGCCTGCCAATTTAATAAGATCTTCAGGTATGCTTATCATCCTGCGGTCTCTTATGTAGCTTTCCAGCGAAAGTCTTGCGAGCCGGACATATATGTCAGAAGCATCTCTTTTCTCATTCAGTTCCTTTTCCTTTTTCAAGAGAAAACTGTTAAGAAAGCTTCTGTCGGGACAGTCACCGTCCTCAGGATAGAAAGTACAGATTCCGTATCCGACACCGGTAACATCTTCATGAGAGAGGACCTCCGTACGGACATTTTTTCTGTCCCATGAGCCCGCCATGATCACGAAAGAACGGTGACCGCATTCAGCCGCTTTGTCACAAAAAGATTCGCTGAAATCAAAAAGCTCTCCGAAAGCGGCCCGTCCCATAACATCCATGATGCGTTTATCGTATTCGGGACCTTCTTTCGCAAAGCCATACGGGCCATAATCCTGGAGCTTATGCGACAGATCTCCGCTCGCCACGAAAACAGCTTTTCGATCCAGTTTTTCCACCGAATCACGAATGATCATCCCAAGCTTATAATGATCTTTCAAAGGAAGTCCGGAAAGTCCGATTCTGACTATCTTTCCGCCTTTATATTTATTGCGGATGAACCAAAGCGGAACCATCGTCCCGTGATCCAATTCACTGTCCTCTTCGCCTAAAGTTCCGCATGGTAAATGCTCCCGGTCAGCAAGTTCACTGATCTTATCAACCAGATCTTCATCGTATTCCTCTGAGAACTTAACACCAGACACCCCAAACCGCTTGAAAGAGCCTTTTGCGCGCTTCCCCGGGGATATATGAAAATAATCGGCATACATCGTCTGATGTGGACTTGTGATTATTATCGTATCAGGACACAAAGAGGCAATCTCATCTGCGACCTGCTCATATGACCTGATCGTCTTTTCGACCTGTTTCTCGCTGCCACGGCCGACTTCAGGCACGATCATGGGCGGATGGGGAACCATAAACGAAGCTAATATGGACATAATGTTACCTCGTATAATTTTCGCCTATTAACCTACAGCAAAATTATAGCAGATAACGCTGCCGTTACTTAATTCGTCTCATACACCTCATGGCATTGAGGATGGCAATGATAAGTACACCGACATCACCAAATACAGCTATCCACATGTTCGCTATGCCGAAAGCTCCGAGTGCAAGGATTATCGCCTTAACACCAAGTGCAAATATGATGTTCTCCCAAACGATCCTCATCGTCTTTCTGGCGATCTTCATGGCATCTGCGATCTTCGAAGGTTTATCATCCATGAGGACAACATCCGCAGATTCGATAGCAGCATCAGAACCCATTGCACCCATTGCTATTCCGCAGTCTGCACGCATGAGAACCGGAGCATCATTAATGCCGTCACCGACAAATGCCAGTCTGCCTTTTTCCGAAGAGATCAGTTCTTCCACTCTGGCCACTTTATCTGCAGGTAAGAGTTCAGCAAAAAATCCTGTTAATCCGAGTTTTTCAGCAACATTCGCAGCAACGCTCTGCTTATCTCCGGTAAGCATTACAAGGCGCTTAACACCTAACCGCTTAAGATCATTGATCGCAGATCCGGAATCCTCTTTTATCTGATCATTGATAATAATATGTCCGAGATAATCCGTTTCACCGTTATTCTCACAAGCAACATGGATTATCGTTCCTGTCAGATGACAGTCGTGCCATTTTGCCCCGCACATATCCATAAGCTGTCCGTTACCGCAATAATACGTCTTGCCGTCAACAACTGCCTTAACACCCTTGCCGGCGATCTCGCTTACTTCACCTATTTCAGATTTATCTATATGCCCTTCGTGAGCTCTCACGATCGACTGTGCGACCGGATGGCTCGAAAAGCTCTCACAGCAGGCTGCAATATCCAATAGTTCAGCTGCGCTTATGAGATTCGGATGAACATCGTCAACCTCAAAAACACCTTTTGTAAGCGTACCCGTCTTATCGAAAACAACGGTATCGATCTTGGATAAGACTTCCATATATCCCGCGCCTTTTATAAGGATTCCGTCTTTGGAAGCCCCGCCGATTCCGCCAAAGAAAGAAAGCGGCACGGAAACGACCAATGCGCACGGACAGGATACTACAAGAAATACGCAGGCTCTTGTAAGCCACGTTTTCCATACCTCAACATCTCCAATTCCCATAAACAAGGGCGGGATAATGCCAAGTATCAAAGCCGCTATAACTACTATCGGAGTGTAATACTTCGCAAATTTGGAAATAAAATTCTCTACTTTTGCTTTCTTGTCAGATGCATTCTCAACGAGTTCCAATATCTTCGATACCGTGCTCTGTCCGAATGTCGAAGTCGTTCTGACCTTTATAACACCGGTCAGATTCAGCGTTCCGGAAATTACATTATCACTAAACGCCTTGTCAACAGGTGCTGATTCTCCTGTAAGCGCAGCCTGGTTGACCGAACTTGCGCCTTCAATGATCACACCGTCAAGAGGGATCTTTTCGCCGGGTTTGATAATTATAATCTCTCCTACTTCAACCTCATCCGGTGATACTTCGGTCTCTTTTTCATCTCTTATTACAGTAGCGCTGTCAGGTCTTATATCCATAAGTTTGGCAATGGATTTACGTGATCTTCCTACCGCTATGCTCTGGAACAATTCACCAACCTGATAAAACAGCATTACCGCAGATGCTTCCGGATATTCTCCGGTACCAAAAGCTCCTACAGTCGCTACCATCATAAGAAATTTCTCATCAAATACCTGGCCGTGAATGAGATTTATAAAAGCTGTTCTCAAAACGTCATAACCTGCAATCACATAAGGAACCGCATAAAGTATAAGCTTTGCCCACCACGGAAATTCGATAAATCTTAAAGTAACGGCAATTACCACCAATAAAGCAAAGGCGATAATTATTCTTATGAGCATCTTCTTCTGTTTTTTGGTGAGTTTATATTTCATAGGACTTCGCTTTTCAGACAATGTTATCCAATACTTTTTCGATACCTGAAATCGTTAATTATGGTACTGAAAAAGTATTCGTATACTATCAATACCTTTTCAGTACCCGAAAACGAACAATTTAGTCACTAAAAAAGTATTAATGAATTTCAATTAAAGTAATACCGTGCAGTCAGGCTCAACCTTAGCAATCGTCTTTACTGCCAGCTTTACGATCTTATCGAATTCCGCATCATCAGCTTCGATGGTCATCTTCTGCTTAATAAAGCTTACTTCGCAGTTCTGAACTCCCGGAATCTTTAAAATGGCTTCCTGCATCTTCATGGCGCAGTTAGCGCAGTCAAGGTCTTCAAATTCATAAGTCTTTTTCATAATTATGTATCTCCTTCTATAATATTTTTATTCTGTAATATGCTCATATCCCTGAGCGATTATGGATTTAACGTGTTCATCCGCAAGACTGTAGTAGATCTCCTTGCCGTCCCTCCTGCTGTTAACAAGATTTGCACCTTTAAGGACTTTTAACTGATGAGAAATAGCCGATTGTGTCATGCCGAGAAGATCCGCGATAGCGCAAACACACATCTCATCCTCATAAAGTGCATACATGATCTTGATCCTTGTAGTATCTCCGAAGATCTTAAAAAGATCGCCGAGATCCTGTAAAAGTTCATCCGCAGGCATATCAGCCTTAATATGGTTTAACAAAGCAGTATGATCGTGAGGCATTTTCGATCTCCTTTCCGTATTTCATATGAATAATTGCTCATATGTTCATTTGTTCATAATACTATCACTGCCTTTAAGCCCTGTCAACACCCCGAAAATACTGCGTAATAATGTTACAAATCCCGAGAAATAAGGCTTCTTTGCAAAAAAATCTTTCAAAACCTCTCAAATTCTCTTGTTTTTAAAATCAAAGAACTTTATAATATCGGCATTGTCGGTGGCTAAAAACCCTTTCCGACAAAGTAATTAACCCATATTCAGGGAGGATTTAATAATGAACAGAACAGAATTAGTTGATGCTATCGCTGTTAAGGCTGACATCTCCAAGAAGGATGCTGATGCTGCAGTTAAGGCTTTCATCGATGTAGTTTCTGATGAGCTTCAGAACAAGGGTAAGGTTCAGCTCGTTGGTTTCGGTACATTCGAGACATCCGAGAGAGCTGCTAGAACAGGCCGTAACCCTCAGACAGGCGCTGCTACAAAGATCAAGGCTTGCACAGCTCCTAAGTTCAAGGCTGGTAAGGCACTCAAGGATAAGGTTAACACAAAGCCTTCTAAGAAGTGCAAGAAGTAATCTTACTTATCAACTGATATACTAATAGAAGAGGTTGTCCGGCCAGACAACCTCTTTTAATTTTCAAATATATCTGTGAGAAATAACTACCGGAAGATTAAGGCGAGAAAATCCGGCAGGTAATAAGTTGTAAAACGCAATAAAACGAAGGCGAAGAACACCCACATTGCAACACTGTGAGTCATTTTATGAAGTATAGCCTTTCTTACGGGCTCTCCTTCCATCGTAACAAGCTTGAAGTTCTTTCTTTTGACAATTAAAAGAATGAATCCGGCAACCTCGAATCCGAAAAGGATTAATACCCATAACATTATCAATAATATAATGGGGATAATTGATCGAAGTAACACTTCTTCATCAATACCCGGATCTATCGTTCCGTTCTCGAAGCTGATCCCCGCCCGTCTTATAAATGCAACTAACAGTTCAATAGTAATAGTTGAAGTAACAAGATTCATGCTCGCATGAAGTATCATGGTATAAATAATATTTCCGGTTCGGATATATACGAAAGCGAACAATACTCCGACAAAGAACGCATAGAAAAACTGCTGGAAGTTACCATGCCACAGGCCGAACATGAGACCTGACATGGCACAGCTTATAAATTCACCGTGCCGGATGGTCCTGTCGATCATGAACTTCCGGAATATCAGTTCTTCAAAAACAGGAGGAATGATTCCAACCGTAATAACCCTTACAAAAGTATCGGAAGAAAGAAAAATACTCTGTAAACCCTCAAGCGCATTTCCATTGCTTGGAGAAAAGGCTGCCGGGAGACTGAAAAGTGCTTCTAACGGCATACCCATCATATTACCGATCTGCGCCATTCCATACATCATCATGATAAGGAGCAGCAGTTGTTTGAACTTCATGCGTCTCTTCTCTATCCTGACTTTAGGAAGCCCCCTAAGAGCAAGTGCAGTAAACAATGAGCAGATAACAGCGACATTTAATGAATTCGCCAGAAGTTGTATCACTGTCGAGTGACTTTTGTAGAAATCTAAGAAAAAAGCAGTGAATACAGCCCCTGCAAGCCTCATGACAAATACGAAAAGCCATCCAAAGATAGAATATCTTACAGCAATAGCACCGATCATTTCTTCCATGGTGTCAGTATTGTTGTAATATCGCGTAAGTATAATGAGTATGGCGATTAATGGTATAGCAAATGCAAATATGAAAGGAATTCCGTACAAAGTCGATTCCCTTCCAAAAAGCTTTTCGTGTGTGTCATTGAAACTCAATAAAAGACACGAGATTACGATCAACACTATAGCAGTTACAGATAAGCCTTTTCGAATAGCTTTGTCTTCCATATTATCCTCCCTAATCCGACAGGGTCTGACCCTATCAAATTATTGTAATACTTTTTTAGTAAAAATGCGTGTATACTGACGAAGTAATAAATTAAGAAGAGGAATAAACATGGCAGATTCAAATGTTTACCGCATTTTTGTGGTCAATCCGGGCAGCACTTCAACCAAAGTCGAATTTTTCGAGAACGAAAAAAGCATTGTCGAAGCAAACGTTTTCCACGATTCAACTATCCTAAAGAACTTCCCTACCATTAACGACCAGCTAGATTACCGTATGGAAGTCGTAAGAAAGTGGCTCACTGACAATAACATTGACCTTACAGGCATTGACGCGATCGTTGGAAGAGGCGGCGCCTGCTATCCGATAGAAGGCGGCACATACGAAGTTGACGACAGACTCGTAAACGATATCCGCGAAGCAAAGGGCGGTGTATACCACTCGAGCATGCTCGGCGTCCAGATGGCAAAGCAGTTCCACGACGAATTCGGCGGAAGGCTTTTCATGGTAGATCCCATCGTCGTTGACGAATATCAGGACGTAGCCAGGATAACAGGTGTTAAAGGCATCTACAGAACTTCAGCCACACATGCACTTAACCTGCGTGCAACTGCGCACAAATACGCAAAAAGCGTTGGCAAAAAGTACAATGAGATGAACCTCATCGTCTGCCACATCGACGGCGGCATCACGATCACCGCTCACAAGCACGGCAAGATGATCGACGCCAATGACGGCAGCGGCGGCGACGGCCCGATGACTCCTACAAGAATGGGTACAATGGCTATCACTGATGTCCTCACAAAACTGTACGACAGCAGAACCAAAGACGAGATCAGAAGCCTCTGCCTTGCAACAGGCGGTCTTTCATCATGGTTCGGCACATCCAATTCGGACACTATCCACGATATGGTCGAAGCAGGCGACCCTAAAGCACAGCTCATCTGGAATGCCATGATCTATCAGATCACAAAGTGGATCGGCTCCATGGCATGCGTCCTTCACGGCGAAGTCGACGGCATCGTATTAACAGGCGGCCTCATGCGTTTCCAGGATATTTATGACGGCATCAAGGAAGCATGCGGCTGGATCGCGCCTATCGCATCTTATCCCGGTGAGCTCGAGCACGAAGCCATGAGAGCAGCGGCGCTCAGAGTATTACGAGGCGACGAACAGGCAAAAACATATCCCGGCAAGCCGAGATTTGAAGGATTTGATTTTCTTTAAGGAGTGAACTATATGAGCTTTATCGAGACCATTAAGCAAAGAGCAAGAAGTGACGTCAAGACTATCGTTCTTCCCGAATCTGAAGACGAAAGAACAATACTCGCAGCAGCAAAAGTACTTGCTGAAGGCACAGCTGCTCCCATCATCATCGGAACCGAAGAAGAAGTTATGGGCTCAGCTGCAAGACTCGGCGCTGACCTTACAGGCGTGCAGATCTTAGATCACACAAAGTCAACCGAGATCGATAAGTATGCCACTCTCCTTGCTGAGATCAGAGCCAAGAAAGGCATGACCTTTGAAATGGCAAAAGAGCTCATCACAGGCGACAAGCTCACATTCGGTATCATGATGGTCAAGTCAGGCGACGCTGACGGTCTCGTATCAGGTGCCTGCCACACATCTGCAGACATGCTCCGCCCTGCTCTTCAGATCATCAAGACTGCTCCCGAGAGAAAGATCGCATCCATCGCATTCATGTTTGAGATTCCTGACTGCGATTTCGGAGAAAACGGCATCATCCTCTGCGCCGACTGCGCATTGATGCAGGATCCGACTCCTGAAGAATTAGCAGAGATCGGCGCTGAATCAGCAGCTTCTTTCGAAGCACTTATGGGCAAGCAAGCCAAGGTAGCTTTCCTCTGCCACTCAACAAAGGGTTCAGCTAACCACCCGTTCGTTGATAAGGTAGTAGAAGCTGTTAAGATTGCAAAGGAAAAGTATCCTGACATCCTTCTCGACGGTGAGCTGCAGCTCGATGCTGCTATCGTTCCTGAGATCGGTGCTTCAAAAGCTCCCGGATCACCTGTTGCCGGACAGGCAAACGTCCTCATCTTCCCTAACCTCGAAGCGGGAAACATCGGATACAAGCTTATTCAAAGGATCGGTAAGGCTGAAGCATACAGCTTCCTTCAGGGACTGGCAGCTCCGGTAAACGATCTTTCAAGAGGATGCAGCGTTGATGAGCTCGCAGGCGTTATCTGCATAACAGCAGTTCAGGCCCAGCAGATGGCAGCATCGAAATAAATATGTGGAACGGCCTTAAGATTTCGGAAACATTTTTCGAAGAGTATGGTCTTCCCATGCTCGAAAAGAACTTTCCCGAGTATAAGGATAATATAGCAGCCGGACTCGTCGGTCAGACATCCGAATGCTTTGGTTATGATGATTACATTTCACGTGATCACGACTATGAACCGGGCTTTTGTTTATGGCTTCCTGAAGAACTCAAAAAGGAAATCGGAGATGAGCTTCAGAAAGCATATGATGCTCTTCCCGTTGAACAGTTCATTCTTAACCACAGAGCAGATGTGGGAATGGCTGAACCTTCAAGGATCATGACCGGTGCAAGAAGTCACAGGGTCGGTGTTCACAGCATCGAAGAATTCTATTATGAACATACAGGAATGACATCTGCGCCTGTGACTACACAGGACTGGCTTGCTACGCCTCAGATGCATTTAGCCGAAGCAGTCAACGGAAAAGTATTCCGTGACCCTTCGGGTGAATTCAGTTCTATTAGAAATGTATGGGAAGGATATTATCCTGAAAACGTATTAAAGAAGAAAGTCGCTGCAGACCTTGCCATGGCGGGTAAAACCGGGCAATTTAATTATGATCGCTCTGTTAAACGTGGTGATTTGGGGGCCGCTTATTGCTGTGTTACAGAATTCATATACAAGATAACTGCGGCATTGTTCCTTCTTAACGGCCGGTATATGCCATATTACAAATGGCGCTTCAGAGCGATGAAGGAGTTTACCACCTTGAGCTGCGTTATTGAACCGCTTATGAAACTTTCTCAAATGAGCGAAGAAGAAAGTAAGGGTAAGGTGAGTATCATAGAAGAGATAAGCGGTGAGATTGTCAAGGAACTGGTTAAACGCGGTTGGTCTTCGGGCTACAGCGACTATCTTCTCGACAATGCAAAACTCGTGATGAAGACCATAAATGATACGGAGATTGCATCCTGGAATATTTTTGTCGGTGAAGACTGATCTGATATTAAGGGGAAAATGCTGATCCGGTCAGGTCACTATAAACCGGATCAGCACATCTTCAATCCCCGCTATTATCAGGCAATATCATTGAACGATGGACATAATCTTTAACAGAAGATTCTATCCTCGGTTTATCGGTATTTATACTGTAATAAGAAGTATCATTTCTGATTCCGTTCCAGCGTGCGAAAACTATTACAAACGCCATCGTGATAGCGAGCATGAAGCCCGCAATCACGATAAATCCGCTCCCCATATTTGCGGCATATCTTTTAACTCTTACGGCCAAATCCGGAAACATGCATTTTCCTCCTTTGCTTAACTTCTGAGGTTATTATTGCAAAGGGAAAAATCAAAAAAGTACTAAATCGGCATCAAAACGGCATCAATTGTAAACAATTAATAAGGTTCTATCCGGCCGTATGGAATGGAGAAAGTTGACGTAAATTCAAATGTGTAATTCTTATCATCCTTGAATACAAAGAGGAACATGACAGAATCATCATTAGGATCACCTATCATGTGAAACGTAACGATCTTAGCATCAAGACGCGCCGCATAATGATTGTAGATGGCAGTCCGGAATCTGTTGCACAGGAAATCATATGCTCCATCCGAATAAACATCATCGAAACCGTGTACCAGGCTTTCCCATTGTTCAGGATCACCGTAGAAAGCACAGCGCAGTATTGCTCCGGTCTTATCGTCAACGAAGCACTGGAAATCCCAATATTCATTTAAAAATATATCAACAGCCCACACAACGATATTTCCTCTGTTGTTTGACAGATTTACGAGCATCGGGGTAGCATACCAGTCCCTGGACACGTCAAATCTGTAGCCTGTAAAATCCGCAAGGAAATCCCCCATTATTACTGCCAGTTCTTCTTCCTGGGTATATATGCCTTTATCAAGCTCTATCGCGCCGATCAGATCATTCTCATAATTCGCGATATTGATCTTTTGGTTTATTGTAAGGTCATCCCTGTAAGACAGGTTTATCTGCCTTATTTCCAGATCTTTTTGCACTCCGTCATTTATCCGGTCATATGCATCAAAATCGAACAGCGGCAGATACCATCCGAGCAAAGCTGCTGTAAGAATGCAGACCACCGTTATGGCTGTACCCAGTTTTCTCATACGGTGATCTCCTTTATCGTTACGGTAACGCAGGTTCCGTTACCTTCCCTGGAAGCAAATGATATTGTTCCGTTATGAAGGCCGATTATCTCTTTACAAAGATTCAGACCTAAACCTACGCCGCCCTGTGCTCTTGAACGCGACTTATCGACACGATAGAAAGCCTCGGTAATATGCTTTAAAGCTTCTTCCGGCATTCCTCTTCCGTTATCTATGACCCTGATGCGGTAATTTCCGTTTACGCTTTCTCCCATGATCATGATGTTTCCGCCATTGTCCAAAGCTTTTCTGGCATTATCCAGAAGGTTTGTAATGAGTGAACTGAAAAGATCCGGTTCCACCATGCAGATAGCGGGATCAACGCGGCACTGAAGTTCTATCCCCTTTTTCTTATAAACGGGCTTAAGATGAACAGTCAGGTTTTCGATCATGCTCTTCATATCAGTCGGGACAAACTTGATATCCTGTTTTTTCATCATAAGAAGATCTAAAAGTTTTAATGACAAAGATTCCAGTCTTTTGCCTTCTGAAAAGATGTAATTTGCAGCCTCCTGAGTCTCATCCGCATTCAAAGCCTGGCTTCTCAGAAGATCCGCATATCCGATGATGGAAGTCATAGGGGTCTTCAGTTCGTGCGCAAAGCTTCCCATGAACCGGTCCTGCTGTTCCATGGACATCTTAAGCTCGTTAATGTTTTCTTCCAACCGCTCAGCCATGTGGTCAAAGTCAGAACCAAGCTGGCCGATCTCATCCTGCGCTTTCGAGTTAACTCTGGATTCAAGATGACCAGATGCAAGAGCTCTGGCTGTACTCGAGACTTTATATAAAGGTTTGGTAATATAGTACGACGTGACCCATGCGGCAATACCTCCAATGAGGATCAGTACTATCAGCACCTGGTGATATACTCTGACCTGATCGTTCCTGGCAATATATACCGGAGTGATATCATAAAGTACAACTAGTTCCAGCGGTTGGTCATTTGTCTTGATGATTCCGTTTATCTGATAGATATGCCTTGTATCTCTCGCATATAAAAATGATTCGAATTCAGATTCGGTATCATAATCAGCTTTCTCTTCACCGACCTCATACAAGACGTGTCCGCCTTTTGTAAGACTTATGCCTACAAGGTTGTTAGCAGTATTCATCCGTTCAAGAACAGTGCTGATACTGGAAAAATCCTGCTGAATATCGACAAAGTTAACAAGCTGGACTGACTGCAGGAGCATCTCATAAGATCCTGCGCAGTTATCCTGTACCTGCTCGAGACTGCTCCTGAAATTCTGTCTGATCAGAAGAAGACCTCCCACACCATAGCTTAATGTGAGAAGCCATACCATTACGAGGAGCATCTTCTGCCGGAACCGCATTATTATGCCTCCAGCCTGTATCCGACCTTTGGAACGGCGTGGATTACTTCCTCCCAGCCGAGTTTCTTACGAAGCCTTTGGACATGAAGATCGACCGTTTTGCTTCCGTATGGAAAAGGCTCATTCCAAACGCGCTCATAGATCGTCTCCCTGTACATTGCGATCCCCGGATTTCTCGCGAAAAGAAGGAGCAATTCATATTCTTTCGGTGTCAGAGGGATCGGATATCCGTTCTTGTATACGATCATCGCCTTCGTATCGATAACGAGACCCGCGATACGGATCTCCGTATCTGTCTTGTTATAACGGCGCAGAACGACATTAACTCTTGCAAGCAGCTCGATGATCTCGAACGGTTTGGGAAGATAATCTTCAGCACCAAGCTCAAGTCCTCTTACCCTGTCCTCTACCATATTCTTTGCCGTAAGAAATATAACAGGCACTTTCATCGGACGTATATACTGCATCAATGAAAAACCGTCTATCTTAGGGATCATGACATCAAGAAGGATAAGGTCATAAACATTGTTCTTGATGAGATCTAAAGCCTCTTCACCGTCAAATGCACACATGCATGAATAGCCGGCCTTGGTAAGGCTCATCCTTATAAGATTGGAAATCGGTTTCTCGTCTTCAACTACTAGTATGTGTATCATATTAACCCCCAAACATATTAATTATACATTATGAGAGCGGATTAATAATTTGTAATTATTTTTTGAGGATCAGGCTATTCCCGTCACCTTAAAATCTTTGTCTTCTACTGCCCTGGTGAGTACGTCATCAGGAACGTCTTTTTCGAGTGATACTACAGCTGTTCCCTTATCGTGGGATACTTCAGCTGATACAACGCCTTCAAGTGCTTCCAATGCTTTCTTTACAGTTGCTTCGCAGTGTCCGCACATCATGCCTTCGATCGTGATAGTCTTTTCCATATTATTCTTCTCCTTTTGTTTATTACTTTTATTTATGAATTCTTCTTTTATTCCTGATAACTTTTTCCTGATATCACTTCCCGACTTATCATGCCTTGTATCATATGGTTTGACAAGATTCAGTCTTAAAGCATTCATACAAACCGTAAAACTTGAGATGCTCATGGCGGCAGCACCCAGCATAGGAGACATAGTAAGACCCAATGAAGCATATAAACCTGCAGCGACAGGTATCAGCGCCACATTATAGATAAATGCCCAAAACAGATTCTCATGAATATTGGTAATCGTTCTCCTGGAGATCCTTACTGCAGCCGCAGCATCCTTCAGGTCAGACTTCATAAGAACGCAGTCCGCAGCGTCTATAGCTATATCAGTACCTGCCCCTATGGCTATGCCGATATCCGCTCTTGTTAAAGCCGGGGTATCATTAATTCCATCACCGACCATTATGACCTTGCCGTATTCCTGAAGTTTCTTTACATATTCTTCCTTTTCTCCCGGAAGCACTTCCGCTATCGTAAGATCAACACCGGAAGTCTTTCCAACACTTTCTGCCGTCCGTCTGTTATCTCCCGTGAGCATCACGGTATAAAGTCCCATTTTCCTGAATTCATCCACAGCTTCAGGCGAATCATTTCTTATGGTATCTGCAACTGCGATAATGCCTATTACCTTTCCGTCTGATTCAAAGAACAGCGGTGTCTTCCCCTGGTCTGCAAGGTCTTTGTAAACTGTTTCCGTCTCTTGCCCTGCAGAAGTCATAAACTTCAGATTTCCGCCCCGCACCGGTCTTCCGTTCACTCTTCCTTCAAGACCTTTTCCGGAAAAGGTCTTAAATCCTTCGACCTTATCCGCTTTGACATCATGAATTCTGCAATAATCAGCTACAGCTTTGCCAAGGGGATGCTCACTTCCCAATTCCAAAGAATAAGCAACTGACAGCAACTCTTTTTCGCTTACTCCTTTAGACGGAACGATGTCTGTGACCTGAGGCATTCCGCTCGTTATGGTTCCTGTCTTATCAAGAACTATTATCTCTGCTCTTCCTGTCTGTTCAAGCGAAGCAGACGTCTTGAATAAGATCCCGTTCTTAGCGGCGACGCCGTTACCGACCATGATGGCAACGGGAGTTGCAAGACCTAATGCACAAGGACAGCTCACAACAAGGACCGATATTGCCCTGGTCAGCGAATATCCGGCAGAAGCGCCTGTAAACATCCAGACAGCAAATACGATCAATGATATAACTATTACTGCAGGCACAAATACTCCCGATACTTTATCCGCTATTCTGGCGATAGGTGCCTTAGAGCTTGAAGCATCGCTTACCATCTTAATTATCTGTGCCAGCGTAGTATCTTCACCTACTTTGACTGCACGGCACCTTATGTATCCGGACCGGTTGATGGTTCCTGCAGACACCTTATCGCCTGCACTCTTATCCACAGGAACAGATTCGCCTGTGAGTGCCGATTCATCTACGGCACAGTCCCCTTCAACTATTACTCCGTCAACGGGAATTGCTCCCCCGGGTCTCACGACATAGATATCCCCGACAGCGACTTCATCTACCGGAATGGTTACTTCCTCTCCGTCCTTAATCAAAACAGCTGTTTTCGGCTGCAGGTTCAGAAGACCTTTAAGCGCATTTGTTGTCCTTCCTTTGGAAATTGCCTCCAAAAGCTTACCTACGGTTATGAGAGTAACTATCATGGCGGCAGATTCAAAATACAGCTCGTCCATAAGGGCCATCTGCGTCTCGTGTGAAGTCGCAGCAGTCATGCGTAACAATGTTACAAAGCTGTATATATAGGACACTCCCGAACCCATAGCCACCAAAGTATCCATATTGGTACTCTTATGCAAAAGAGCCTTGAAACCGTTAACAAAGAACTTTTTATTGATCACCATGACGATGCCGGAAAGCAGCATCTCGATGATCCCTACCCCCACCATGTTATGTTCCAGAAAACCGGGCGCCGGCCAGCCCCACATCGAAACGCCCATCGAAAAATACATAAGAACGATCAGAAATCCGATCGAACTGAAGAGTCTCTTCTTAAGAACAGGCAATTCTCTGTCCTTGAGCTGTTCCTCCATACTTGAAAAAACAGATCCGTTTGCCTTATCCTTATTATTTTCCAGGGCGGCTCCATAACCTGCATCTTCAACCGCTTTGATTATCTTTGAAGGATCAGCAGAACCCGTGACACTCATAGAATTGGTCAGAAGCGATACATCACATGCTTCCACTCCCTCTACCCCGGTTACGGCTTTTTCGACATGCGCCTGACAGGCTGCACAGCTCATTCCGGTCACAAGATATTTATCTGTCCTGATATTATCCTTTTCCATTAATACATTATTTCATCAGTTTCTGAAGAAGCTCGACAAGCTCTTCAGTCTTCTCATCGGATCCGTTCCTGATATCGTCTGCAACACAAGTTTTGATGTGATTACCCAAAACCACCTTTGAAAAACTGTTCAATGAACACTTTGCTGCGCTTACCTGTGTAAGAATATCAACGCAATATGCATCTTCTTCGACCATCTTGCGGATTCCCCTTATCTGGCCTTCAATACGGTTCAAGCGGGTGATCAGATCCCTGATCTCATCTTCTGACCTGTCTTTTGTCTTACAATGCGGACATTTATTTTCTGACATTTCTTCGCCTCCCGTTATACCCCCTGGGGGTATTATTCACAACAAGATAATATACCCCCTGGGGGTATTATGTCAACTTGAAAATTTAAATTATCGGATAGGCAAAAAGTGATATAATCAAATGTGATAGTTTGCTCTATAAGATTGCAGATATACACTTAATTTGCTGATTTCTATTTCAGCACTTATCGAAGTAAAAACCTTATAATGAATAAGCTTAAACATAAAGATTTACAAATCCAAATTACAAAGTACTCTCTATACTTTATATTTTTTGCATTTTTTTGCATTCTGATTTTCTTTTGGTCTGATAATAAGTCGATGATCAATTACAATGACGGAATCAAACAGCAATATATGGATTTCGTATATGGCGGTATTCTGATTCGCAGATTCTTCAGAAACATTTTCATAGACCATATTTATGAACTCCCGATGTGGGACAGCACTATGGGGATGGGGAGTGATCCGCTCATTGTAATCAATCCGCTTTTCTCTCCTCTGCTTTGCATTTTTTCTGCTTTTGTTCCTGCTTCTTATAACGAATACGCTTTTGATCTGATCGTTATCATCAGATTATATTTATCCGGATTAGCTTTTCTGTTACTTGCATATGAAAAAGGTTATAAAGCATTAAATGCTATTGCAGGCGCCTTGGTCTATGTCTTTTCATCTACAACATTTGTCGTATTTTACCAAATGAATTTTTCCACGACTTTCATCTTGTTCCCGCTTATTTTACTTGGTGCAGACAGGGTCTGGAAAAAACAAAGCAGCTTGTTTTACTTTTTGATCTTAACATACAGTATCATTCTCTCTTTCTATTTCACATATATGATTCTCATTCTTTTGGTCATATACTGCTTTATCCGGTTTTTTTGTGAAGACGGACGCTCGGTCAAAAAGTTTATTACCCTATTCAGCAGGTTTGTCATACTTACTCTGATTTCATTATTCACGGGATTCGGAGCCATATTGCCCGGTTTGATCAATTTATCCAAACTAAGCAGGCTAAAGGAACATTATGATATTCCGCTAATTGATCTGGAAGTATTCAAAAGATTTTTTTACTATGGATTTATATGCATTCAGGCTGACGGAGATGCCTTGATCGGAGTATCTTCTTTTGCTCTTGTAGCTGCGATCTGTTTGTTTGCCTCCAGAAAAAAGGAACCCGTCATCAAATGGTGTTTATCATTATGTTTATTATCATTCGCATTTCCTGTTGTAGGTTCAGTATTTAACGGATTTAATTATTCTTCATTCCGATACATTTTTGCACTCATTCTTTGCGTAGCATACCTGGTAACCGTTTCTTTTGATTCAGTAAAAGTTTTCAAAGGCAGGTTATGGTATATCTCTTTAGGCATATCAGCACTTTACGCTGTTATATGTTTTCTGCTTAATGATAATTATTCGATTTTTTCGGCATTTTCTCTGTTTATCTCCGTATTATTGGTCGGAATAATCAATCTGTTCGATAAGAAACTGAAAACCTTCCGCGAGAGATCTTATATCGCAGTCATTTTTGTATCATGTGTTATCATCGGATATTCAAGTGTACATTTTTATATCGGGCACATGATGTTGGATAGCGGCTCTATTTATAATACAGTCTATGTTGATCATGGGACGGATCTGAGAAAATCCGTAAACAGTAACAATTTTAGGACTGATACGCTGCTCCCGGATTTTTCAAAATATATAGTCAATTCATCAATGGTAACCGGGATCAACGGATATGATTTTTATCAAAGTAATCAGAACCAGTATATCGAAGACTATTATTCCGATTTAGCCATTCTTGGTCATCCTATGGGCTTTTCCCACACCGGATTCAGGGGACGCTGCTATACAGAGATATTAACTGCATGCAATTACATAACCCGGTCAGAAGATGATACTTGTATCAGGGCTCCTTATTCGTATGAATTTGTGGAAAAGGATGGAAAATACAGTTTGTATAAATCAAATAGAGGAGTTTCTTTAGCATACTTCTATGATGATGTCATGTCACACAACACATTTAAAGAATTAAATCCGGTCGAACGCGAGACCAGTCTCATGCATTCCCTGGTGATTAACGACCCGAAGCAACCGGAATCAGAAGTTATTTCTGATCTTGTTTCTATTCCATTTGAAATCTGTGAAACAAATAACATATCGGTCAACGGAAACAGAATTACAGTCCTGGAAGATAACGGATACATCAAGCTTAAGCCTGATACAATCGAGCCGGGACAAGTGAGTGTTTATCTGTCCGGTCTTAAAAGTTCGGATGTCGATAATTGGCATTATCGAAATTCCGTTGTTCTTTTAGATTCGGATAACAATCCCATCGTTATAGATTATTCCGCACAGTGTGCAACAACGGATAAATATTATTACGGCAACGACGATGTTGTTTTTTCTTTTGAATCAATAACCGAGAAGGTGGATTCAATTGGTTTGATATTTTTTAATAAAGGCGAATATTCATTGAATAGCATTCAAATATATTCAAGGCCGTTTGAACAAATGGAAAAAACTGTAAATGCATTCTATGAACATGCAGACATGGAAGACATCAGTTATGACTATTCCGGGAATCACCTTAACATATCTGCAAAAACCGATTCTGACAGGTACCTGTATATTGCTATTCCATATTCTGATGGCTGGAGTGCTAAGGTAGACGGAGAAAAAGCAGAGATAATCAGAGCTAATATCGCTTTTATGGCTATTCCTCTCACATCAGGAACACACAGCATAGAAATGACATATACAACACCTTATCTGTATTATGGATTGATGATGTCTGCGATAGGAATCATCATCTATGCCGGTTATATGATCTTTGAGAAGAAAAGAATCGGAAAGGATAAGGATCTTTCATGCGTCGGACAAAGCCTTCCGGAATAATCTGTCTTCTCATCACCGCCATCATATGGGGCTCTTCTTTTGTTGCCCAATCGATAGGCATGCAGAGCATCGATGCGTTTACCTTTACAGGGATCAGGACGTTTCTGGGCGTGCTGTTCCTTCTTCCGTTTACTCTCATAATCAATAAAGGCTTTGACTTCAGAAGCAAAACCTTACGGGCAGGTCTGATCTTAGGAATCGTTTTCTCTTTTGCTCAGAACTTCCAGCAGTTTGCCTTTTATTATTCGACTTCAGGAAAGATAGCTTTCATAACTGCATTTTACATGTTCTTCGTACCTCTCTTTTCAGTTCTTTTCCTGAGGAAAAAGATAGCTGTCCTCACCTGGCTTTCTATCGTCATAGGCCTGTTAGGTTTATTTCTTCTTTGCATTGATCCGACAGATCTTACATCAATTAATCTCGGCGATATTCTCGCCCTTATATGCGCAATCTTTTATGCGGTCCAGATCATGCTGATAGATAAATTCTTAGAAGACGATATAAACGGCATACAATTATCGTTCATGCAGTTTGTCGTAGCATCTGTCATTTCCGTTATTGCAATGTTCATTTTCGAGAAACCGAATATCGCAGATATAAAAACCGCAGCCCCTTCCCTTCTTTATTCGGGAATAATGAGCTGCGGCATTGCATATACTCTTCAGATAGTGGGACAGAAAAATGCAAGTCCCGTTGTTGCTTCTCTGCTTATGTGTCTCGAATCAGTATTCGCAGTCATCACTGCTGCAATAGTCCTTCACGAGAACCTGCTGCCCAGAGAAATGGCAGGATGTCTTATTATGTTTGCTGCAATTATTATTTCGCAGGTTTCTGAGACTGTTTCTGCAAAGAAGCAGAATCCGGAGTCGGCAGGATCTTCTTGAGAAGAATGATCGTACCAACCATCAGAACGATTCCTATCAACAGGCAAACAACTGCATTCTTAGCAAATCCTGCAATGAGATAAGTAACGAATGACACTGCTGCTGCGGTAAGCGCATAAGGAAGTTGTGTCGATACGTGAGCGATATGGTTGCACTGTGCACCGGCAGAACTCATGATGGTCGTATCTGAGATCGGCGAGCAGTGGTCGCCACATACAGCACCGGCCATACATGCTGATACGCAGATGATAGCCAAAGGTGAAGAACCGTCGAGCGGGAAAGCCTTCAGTGTAATCGGGATAAGGATACCGAATGTACCCCAGGAAGTACCTGTAGCAAAAGACAGACCGCAAGCAATGAGGAATATAACTGCAGGAAGAATGTTGATAAATGAACCCTTTGAAGCATCAACTATTCCTGCAACATACTCTGCTGCTCCAAGTGAATCCGTCATTGCCTTCAAAGACCACGCAAGAGTAAGGATCGCGATAGGAGCTACCATTGCCTTGAAGCCGTCTTCAACACATGACATACAGTCCTTGAACTTCAATACTCCTCTGATGAGATAGAATGCAACAGTGAAAATGATTCCGCCGAAAGCGCCGTACGCAAGACCGACAGAAGCATCACTGTTCGCAAATGCCTCGATAAATCTTTCGAAGAAATTGCCTTCCAGTTCCCCGTCATAGAAACCGCCCGTGTAGATCATACCGATAACGCAGCATACGATTAAGATAACAACTGGAAGTACGAGATCGATAACTTTTCCCTTCTTCTCAACATCCTCTTCCGTCTTTGCGACAGGAGGAGCTACCGTAAAGATATCACCGTTCTTGGCGTTGATCTCGTGACGGGCCATGGGACCATACTCAAGCTTGAAAACAGCCATGAGCACCATCATAAGGATCGTAAGGAGCGCATAGTAGTTATACGGGATAGCGCGGATAAACAGCATAAGACCGTTGGTTCCTTCAGGAGCGAATCCTGAAACAGCTGCTGCCCATGAGGATACGGGAGCGATTATGCAGATAGGAGCTGCCGTGGCATCGATAAGGTATGCGAGTTTTGCACGGGAGATCTTCTGTCTGTCGGTAACCGGTCTCATAACAGATCCGACTGTGAGACAGTTGAAGTAGTCATCGATGAAAATGAGAACGCCGAGAGCGATAGTAGCGATCTGGGAACCGACTCTCGAATGAACGTGTTCCGATGCCCAGTTCCCGAACGCGGCAGAACCTCCCGCCTTATTCATCAGGGCAACGATTATTCCAAGGAAGACAAGGAACACCAGAATACCGACATTATACGAATCGGACAGTGATGCTATGATTCCGTCCTGAAAAACATGGTTCAGTGCATCTACGGGATGAACAAACGGAGCTGTGCTTCCTAAAGAATAAAGGACACCTCCGACTGCTATACCGACAAAGAGAGAACTGTAAACTTCTTTGGTGATAAGGGCGAGCAAGATAGCCACAAGCGGCGGAACAAGTGCCCAAAAGGTGTTGTACAGTATCGGAACAAATTCGGCTTCCATAACAAAACCTCCAAATATAACAAGATAGGTTCATAATAGCACTGTATTCCGATACGGTAAATGTCAGATGCTATTTAGTATTGACTGCTGTTATGATAGTATTACTTTATGATTTACGATGGTGTATTAAAGGGGCGTTTTGTAGAACTGAAGAGTATCACTCTTGACGATACTCAGTTTTCATATGATATACGTTCTGATGTCAGGAATCGCAATACTGTCGGTGTCGTAGCCAAATCCGTTGAAGAACAAAGAAAGTTCATTGAATGGCAGATAAAAGAACCTGATGACTACTATTTTGTGGTTTATAACAGGAAAGGTGAAAAGATTGGTCTTTTAGGCATATATGATATTCAGGGCGATACGGCTGAGATGGGACGCGAAGTTAACATCGGCTCTTGTGTGGAAGTTATCGAAAGCGAGATCCTTGTTGAAGATTTTGCCATGGATGTTTTGGGATTAAAGACTCTGCACTCCGTCATCTACGCCAACAATGTAAAACATTTGAATAATCAAAAACATAACGGTCAGACGCCGGTCAGAAAAGAAATGAGAAGCGGCGTTGAGTGTTACTATTTTGTAACTGAATTATCCAAGGACAGTCCCAAACGCAGAAAACTATCTAAAGTAGGAGATGATTTCATTTGATCAAGAGACTTATCAGTTTTGTAATTCCATGCTATCGTTCCGAAAAAACGATCCGAGGCGTAGTAGAGGAGATCCTCGAACTGCATAAAACTCATATGGATGATGATTATGAGATTATTTTGGTCAGTGATGCTTCTCCGGATAATGTTTGGGATGAGATACAAAAGCTCAGTCAGGATTACCCCATCGTTAAAGGTATGGAATTGGCAAAGAATTCGGGACAGCATGCAGCTTTGCTTGCCGGATATAAATTATCCACGGGTGATATAGTCGTTTCATTGGATGATGACGGACAGATCGCTGTAGAAGACACGTATAAGATCATCGACCATATGTATGAAGGCAAGGGCTATGATGTCGTCTATGGGAAATATGCCAAGAAGAAACAAAGCGGAATTAGAAATCTCGGTTCCCGCCTGGCTTCCTGGATGGGAATCTATCTTTTGGATTTTCCGAAAGACATGGAAGGCAGCAGTTTCTATGCCGCAAGACGTTTTGTTATCGATGAGATGTGCAAATACACCAATGCATATGTTTATCTTCCGGGGCTTGTCTTCAGAAGCACCAAGAATGTTGATGCAGTATTAGTAAAACACAGAGCAAGAGAAGTCGGAGAATCAAATTATACTTTCCTGCGCCTTTTTTCATTATGGGTAAACGGTGCAACCACGTTTTCCATAAAGCCATTAAGGCTCGCTACTTTTCTTGGTTGTTTATCAGCATTTGCCGGTGTTGTTTTCAGTATAGTCCTGATAATCAGAAAGCTGCTCGATCCCAGCATTCAGGCAGGCTGGGCATCACAGATGTGCGTCACGCTCGTAATGTGCGGAACCATACTTCTGTTATTGGGAGTTGTCGGAGAATACGTCGGCAGAATATATATGAGCGAAAACCATTCGCCCCAATATGTTATCAGACGCCATACAGCTAATGATGACAATGATAAAGAATAATTATTATCTGCTTACAGCATAAAGTGTTGTCTCATCACCCGTGCGGCATAAGCCGGCTTTTTTGTTATATCTGACATAAAATTTATACTCGCTGTTGATCTCATGGATAAACTGCGGAATGGTAATCAGATCTTCTTTTTTGTGATAGATTCTCACCGCCAGATTTGCTCCGTTTGAGATAAGCCGTTTTGCTCCATGCAAGGCTTTTAGTTCGCTTCCCTCAATATCCATTACCAATGCGGCAACATTATCTTCATCAATCAGCGAATCAAGATCTGATACTTCTACCGCATCGGAATCATCATCAGAAGCCGTCAATTCTTTAAGATATGAAGAAGAATCAGACTGAACCAATACCAATTTGGCCTTTTTATCCCATACGCCAACCTTCTTCACCTTTATGTTAGGATATGCACTGACAGTCTCACAACATTTTGCATAATTCTTATCGTCACATTCCAGTGCAATCATTTCAAATCTGTTGCCGGAATACTCAGACATCTGCACTATACTCTCACCGTCAAATGCACCACAGTCGATAACAACACCGTTATTTTTTCCGCTAAACAAAAGATCCAGATCATAATCATGCTCAGTATCAGTAGCATATTTAGCTAATTCAGAGGCATTCTTTCCGGTTGACGCATAAAGAAATTCAAGCATGGTTTCTTTAGATATGTCATCTTCCAAAAGATCAAAAGTATATTTGAATTCATCCAAATGTTCATTCACAAAATCCTTATCAAGTATTTCATGATTTATAAATCCCTCATCTGCAAGCCAATAATCATTAATAACTATGAAAAGAGAATTATTGCAATCAGCTATGAGCTCCTTCAATGATCTGATCCTGTTAAAAAACCAGTCCGTAAAGCCGCCACCAACGCCAAAAACCAAGATAAGATCATCTTTTGAAATGGCCTCACTAAGTGACAAAACATCATCCTTCCGGTCAGCAGGCAGATATGCATCATCAACAACATAACCATTTACCGTGATCTGTTTTTTACTTAAGTAATCTTTGAGACCCTTAGCGTAAATGCCAGAGCCGAAAATACGGATCTGTCTGTCATCATTTCTAAGAAGATTTAATGTCTCTTCATTATCGAGAAGCATTCTGTCTACTCTGTCAAAATCAAAAACGAACTTTTTCATCACTTACCTCTTTGGATTACATCATACTAAATCTATTCTTCTGCCCTCTTCATCAGAATAATAAGCAGCATAAGTTACTTTCATGACTTGGGCAGCCAAATCGAAACAACCTTCCGGCTCACGATTCTCAAGAACCGAGCCCATGAAATCTACTATCTCATTACAGTAACCGCGGAGCATTTCGTCCGCGACAAACGGTTTGTTCCAACCTGTAACAATAGGAAGCATCTCTGAAAGATATACGCCATCCATACCTTCATCGTCGACCATGTACGTTTCCATGGCATCATTCATTGTAAGCCTGCAGTTAATTGCCGTGTCATTGGCATATATCTCAACATAGTTCTTACTTCCGCCGAGGAGATTATCTGTTGCGATAATTGCAGCTTTACTTCCGTCAGTAAAGGTAATAACGGCAGTTCCGGCATCTTCAACATCGTGAGGTCTGGCAGCAATATGTCTGTGTTCATGCTCACTGAGTCTCTTGGTAGCATATCCCATGTCGCCTATAACACTCTTAACAGTAACATTTACTCCCTGTGCAAGAGATTCCTGTTCCTTAAGATAAAGGATAGCACCGAGGGGATGAACTCCGTTTCTCATGAAAATTCCGCCACCGGTCCTGTTCCATTCGCCTGCTACCGCAGAACTGGAACCCTTAAGGCTCTCTTCGCCTTTCATATAAAGTATTCTGCTCTTCTTTGCACGGATGATCTCTCCAGCCTTAAGAACAGCAGGAGAATAAACAAAGTTCTCAGCATACATAAATATTTTTCCGGTCTCTTTACGCACGGAACGAAGCTCGTCGAGATCTTCAAGAAGACACTCGTACATGAATTTCTTTGATACCTTTTCGCCTATTGGTTCGGGATCGCCGGGACGACCAAAATAACCGACCAGAGGCTTTTCACAGATAACATGTTTTCCTGCTCGCATTGCCTGGATAATCTCTTCCTTATGGACATAAGGCGGCGTGCATATATCAATAACATCAATCTCAGGATCGTTAAGAAGATCGTTAAAATCAGTTGTGCCTTTTTCGAATCCGTATATCTCAACGGCATGGTTTATCTGTTCCCAACGCCTGGCCATGACAGTCTTTAAGCGACAAGGAATATTAGACCTTTTATAACCGAAAGCGTGAAGTTCCAAAGCACGTCCGGCTCCGACTACACCAACAGTAACTATGCTCTTCATAACGTTTCCCCTTTTACTGATAAGACAGGAACTTATACTGCTCGGTATAGTTCTTGTCCTTATTCTTGGTTGCGGCAATCGCGGTTCTCGGATGCTGGTTAGTAAGACCGGTTAACATATACGATGTGTTATAACCCCACTCGATACCCGATTCCTTCATAGGAATCATCCACTCTTCTACGAGTTTTAATAAAGGTTCAAGATGGTATTTCTTTCCATTAAGATAAGCCAAAAGTGCTTCGGAATGGCAATTTCCCGCACCGCGTCCCATTCCGAACGCCGTTCCGTCGAGCCACTTGGCACCAAGATCCTTTGCTTCCAGGGTATTCGCAAAAGCACATTGCTGGTTGTTGTGAGCATGCATGCCTATTTCTATTCCAGCCGGAGATAAGATCTTATGGTATAACCTCGTTAGTTTTCTGGCCTGCTTCGGATATAAAGCTCCATAACTGTCAACAATATAAACAGCAGAAACAGACGTATTTGCAAGACTGTATAGCGCCTCTGCAATCTGATCATCGGTACACTTCGAGATCGCCATGATGTTACATGTGGTCTCATATCCGAGTGAACTGATATGGTTAATCATTTTGATTGCTTCAGGTATAGTGTCAATATAAGTAGCGACTCGAAAAAGATCAATGGGACTATTGCTCTTCGGGCTGATATCCTCTAAATAATCAGTCCTTCCGACATCAACCATGATTGAAAGCTTCATTCTCGGATCTTTTTCTCCAATCACCTTCCACACATCTTCATCGCTTGTAAATTTCCATTTTCCGAAATCATTTACGGAGAATTGCTTCCTGCTGGCACGATACCCGAACTCCATATAATCAACACCTGCTTCGATGTTAGCCTTATAGAGCGCCCTTACAAATTCATCGGTAAAATAGAAATCGTTAACTAACCCTCCGTCGCGAAGAGTTGCATCAACAACTTTGATTCCATCAATACTCATAGACGCCTCCGCAACTATTCATCAAGACCTGAAGTTCTTATATAATCAAGTATTGCCATTCTCTGCAGTTTTCCCATAGTGTTTTTGGGAAGTGAATCCACAATGAAGATCTTATGCGGCTGTTGAAAATCAGCCAGATTCTTAGCACAATATGCTTTCAATGATCTGATGTTTATCTCCTGGTCCTCTTTTGCCACAACTGCTAAAGCAACTACTTCTCCCAATCTGTCATCAGGATACGAGAAAGCAGCGCATTCATCGACCTCGGGAATCCTTCCGATAATCGTGTCAATATCATGAGGATATACATTTATGGCACCTGTTATGATTATCTCCTTTTTACGGCCTGCGAAATAAAGATATCCGTCTTCATCCAGATATCCGAGATCTCCGGTACGGAAATAATCCTCAAACATTGCTGCCTTCATCATTGCTTCCTGTTTATAGTAACCTTTGCACTGAAGTTTTGATTTCACGGCTATCTCACCAACTTCTCCGGCAAGACAGTCTGTATCAAAATCCGATTCACTCTCATCACGGAGGATTCTGATTTTCGCTTCGTCAAAAGGTTTTCCGACAGACTTCTGTTTATCAGGAGAATCCTGGAAGCAAATGTCAGTTACAGTAGATACTTCAGAAGCTCCATACATCTCGTGGAACTCACACTTCAAAAGATCGATCAGTTCATATTTAACCGATGCTTCCAAAAGTGCTGATGATGAAACAATGCTTCTGAAACTGGTAATCTCTGAAGCATTCTCCTGTTTAAGCAATTCAAGGATTTGTGCCAGCTGGGCAGAAACAGCAATGGTAAACGTAGGCTTCTGTTCTTTGGCGCATTTAAGCCATAAAGCAGGGGTGAACCTCGGCATGAGTATTGAAGTCGCGCCAAGTATCAGCGGAAGAATGACAAGACGTTCTGCCAGGGAATGATACAATGGTGTGGCCGCAAGGATACGGTCATCCTTAGTGATGTTATAGACTCTGATATGAGCCATGCTGCGGTCATATTTATTCTGCTGGCTTATGTCAATGGGTTTTGGTGTTCCAGTTGAACCTGACGTCATCGTGAGTATCAGGCTTTCAGAACCGTCGACTGCATGATCAGCCTCAGGACGTACTGAAGACATTTCATTGATCTTTTCAAAGGAAACCGCACCTTCAAAAGCAGAATCCAGACAGATAGTAAAACCGGGGATATCCAAACCGCCGTTCCTTCCGCACTCCGACAAAAAAGACTTCCTTGCTATCAGATGTTTGATGTCTCCTGCAAGCATTGCAAGCTTTATGGCTTCAAAAGGCAGCGAAGGATTCAGCGGTACTACACATAATCCCAAATCAGCAGAAGAAAAAAACAAAGCTACTGATTCGATGCTGTTGTTCATCGGAATAGCAATATGATCACCATAAGAAGCACCAAGGCTCAAAAGCAGATTGGAATATCTGCTAACAAGTTCAGCCATTTCCTTATAAGTTACTGATTTGCCGTCACACCAGACAGCCTCCTTATCAGGCGTAGTCTCGGCGTTTTGATAAAAGAAATCTGCTAATATACTTCTCTTCATGGGTTGCTCCTCCAATGAAATCCGCTTCTTTCAAGAAGTGTATCCTCCGTCACATACTATTGTTGAACCGGTTATAAGCCTGGACGCATTGCTTGCAAGGAAAACCAAAAGATTCGCTGCATCGATTGGTTCTCCATAACCGAGATATTGATCTTTCAAAGCTGAATCCTGGCCTCCGGACTCAAGGAATTTCTCATATGCCTCTGTCCTGATCACTCCAAAAGCTACTGTATTTACTCTTATGCCCTTATCCGCAAGTTCTTTCGCAGCAGGATGAATATACGCATTCATGGCGGCTTTAGATGCCGCATAAGCTCCCTGTGTCTTATCACCCTTAAACGAAGCAACAGAGCTTACGCCAACAAAGCTGGCACCTTTATTAAAGTTTTTCTTCTTGGAAAACAGCCGGATTAACTCCGCAAAAGAGTAAAAATTCGTTTTCATTAAAGTTTCCAATGCCGCAGTTTTGGTAACGGAAACCGGAATATTGGCTCCTATGCCGGCACAATGGATCAGGCCATCAACAGGTCCCGCACTGTTTACTATTTCATCAACCAGACCGCCTATATTATCCGTATCTGAAAGATCAAATGCGAAATAACGGTTTCCCATGCCTTCCATCGCCTCAACTGTATCCTTAAGGGCATTTTCACGTCTGGCGACTATGGATACTTTTGCGCCCAATCTGCTTAACAGTATTGCGGTTTCTCTGCCTATTCCGGATGATGCACCCGTAACAACAATATGCTTATTCTCCAAACAAAAAATATCAATCATCTAACAAACCATCCTCAAAACAATAATCAGTAAACACCACAGGGAGAATATCTTCAGTATCAACATCGGCATAGGAAACTCCCCATGACAGACCAATGCCAAATCCAAGCATGACTACTTTCTTTCTACCGTCATTTTTATTTCCGTAAACGTCACACATAGTTATAGGAATGGATACCGCGCTGGTATTTCCATATTTATCTATTGTCATAGGTGCTTTTTCTTCGGAAAGCTTAAGTTTCTTCAGAAGATTCTTGATGATGAAAAGATTAGGCTGATGCATAAACAGGTTATCCACTTCATCAAAAGAAAGGCCGTTATCTTTCATGAATTCCCTTACAAGAGCAGGGACATCGGTAACAGAGAACACAAAAACATTGGTGCCGTTCATATGTGAATGGTAATCAGATCTTTCTCTTCCGTCTTCTTCCATCCTCAATTCATGAGAACCGTTCATATGACGGAAACCGCCTGCAGGAACATATATCTCGTTATATCTGGTTCCATCGCTCTTCAATCCGAATGTCATTACATCACTGTCATTCATTGTCTTCTGAAGAAGAAGGGCAGCACCGGAATCGCCAAACAGCAAACGCGAAGTATCTTTGGGAGAGACCACTCTCGAACTTGAATCCCCCAAAAGGATCAAAGCCTTCTCAGCTGCCGAATTCTTCAATAAAGAAGCACCGACCTGTAAACCATAAACAAAACCGGAACATCCCAAATTGATGTCAAAAACCATGGAATCTTCCGGTATCCCGAGCTGTTTTTGAAGAACGAATGCCGTCGCAGGCGCAATGTAGTCGTGATGGGCACAAATATAGATAAGTATCCCTATCTCAGAGGGCTCTATGCCTTTGGATTCCAAAAGATTCTTAGCCGCTATGTAAGCCAGATCGGATGCGGTTTGATTTCCAACTGAATGATAAGTGGATCTGACTCCCGTGGATTCAATGGTCTTCCGTACTGTCTCCTCATCAAAAACCGAACAATACTCTGTATTGTCCACCTTCTTTTCGGGAAGGGCACTTGATATACCGGCAATCCTGACTCCACATATTTTTGATGACAGCATTTCCTTCTCCTATCATCTTTATTCCGCAAGCTTGGAACTTATAATCTTTTCCAGTCCGCCTACGGTTTTAAACTCATCGGAAAGCAATTCTTCCTTAGTAAACTCTATATCAAACCGGTCCTCAAGAATTGCCACGAACTGAACAAGTCCCATGGAATCAACATAACCGTTTTCAACATAATCAAAAGTGTCCGGATCTGCATCATCAGGGAGCTTATATTCTCTCTCCACAAAATCCAGGATTGCTTCTCTGATTTCTTCCATATTTGCCTCGCTAAATTACTATTTGTTTCTGTAATCCTGCCCGAAAACAAACTATTCAAAATATGTTTCCGATATTTTCAATAATATCATAAAACACATATCAACTTCACATCCGGCGGTCTCACGAAGACGATGCTGTAAACGTACCTCCATCCATCAAAAGAGCAGTGCCGGTTATGTATCTCGATTCTTCTGAAAGCAAAAACGCTATGGCATTTGCAACGTCTGACGGTTCGCCTATCCCCGCATATTGATTCTTTTTCAAGGCTTCATTGGCACTTCCTTCATCGCCGGTTTTCTCGACAAATTCATCATAAAGACGAGTTCTTATCATTCCGGGCTGAACTGAATTAAGCGCAATGCCCTTATCCCATAATTCTTTTGCAAGACATCTGATTGTTGCATCGATCGCAGCCTTTGAAGCGCAATATGATGAATGCGCCTTCTCCCCCATAAGAGATGAGACAGATGATATTGCAAGTATTCTCATGCCCGGATTGTAGTTTTTCTTTTTGCTTACCTGCCTGACAAACTCTACAAAACTGAAATAATTGACTTCAAAAGTCTTTAACAGTTTCTCATGAGTCAAAAACCTGAGAGGAACATCTTCTACGATTCCCGCAGAATAAACCATTCCGTCAAGCTTACCGATATCCGAAACGATCCTGTCAACCAGGTTTTCGATTTTTTCATGATCAGTTACATCAGCAACATAGTAATAAGCGGAATTCTCTCCGATCGAAGAACAGATCTGTCTCAGCATTTCTTCACGTCTGGCCACCAATACTACTTTTGCTCCCAATTCAGCAAGCTTATGTGCAGTTTCGGCTCCGATTCCGGATGAAGCACCAACAACAAGTATTTTTTTATCAACAAAGCTAATCATCTTAAAACGGTTCTCCTGTTCTGATGTTCTAAAGAAATAACCATTTCTATGTTTATAATTCCCGACATCTGTCTCCCAATCTGAATACATCTCCGTGTCCGGGATAAACGATCATGCTTTCAGGAAGCGATTTCAACCATGGTACGGTAACAAGTGCAAACTTTTTCTTATCTCCTCCAAGAAAATGAGTTTCAGTGGAATCATCTTTCATAAGAGTATCTCCGGAAAACAGGAATTCATCATCAAATACAATACAGATACTTCCGGATGAATGACCGGGTGTTTCCATCATATGGATAGTATGTCCACACCATTCAATAATCTTTTCTTTTTCAAATGTCTCATCGGCATATGTCGTGAATTGTTCCATGTTCCGCTGTTGTTCCACGGGAAGTCTTGTCTGGATGTCAATAAAAGAATCGTAATACTTAGAATAGTTCTTACGGCTGTCCTTCAAGTTCTTATCACAAGAAAGACTTGAAATCATCCTGCAGTGAAAAACATCCCGTACAGTTGTACAACCATATACATGGTCACAGTGTTCATGCGTAAGAATTCCGAAATCCAAAGTCAGATCATCTTCAAGAACAGCATTACGGACAAGATCAGGATCCCCGGGATCGATCAGAAACGCGTGATTGCCTTCGATTATCAAATAACAATGCGACTCATAAAAGCCAGTTGTTAAGGTCCTTATCCGCATTATTCCATATAATCCAATATGTCTTTAATGGTAACGAATTTCTTGATGTCGTCGCTCTTTAAAGTCTTTCCGCATTCTTCATCCATCAAAACAATCAATGTCAGTTTTGCCATGGAATCCCAACAGTCAAGCTCTGAAAGCTCGGTATCAGCAGTCAGTGTTCCTTCATCAAGCTCAAATGCATCTTCCAACAATTTGATCTTTTCCTGGTCTGTCATTTTCGTGTCTCCTTAAACAAATAAATACTCTTATAAATCCTTAATCATTTCCGATGATTCCATCATCAAAGAACTCATCAGTAACAACAATCGGGAAAATATCATCACTGTGAATATCAGCTTCGATGACACCCCAGGAAAGGCCTATGCCAAAACCGGACATCAGCAAATGCTTCTTCGTTCCTGTCTCATTACCATAAGCATCACATAAAGTAATCGGTATCGATGTACCGCTTGTGTTACCGTATCTGTCAAGTGATATCGGAATCTTATCCATAGGGACTTTGGTCTTTCGGCTGATCTGCTGAAGAATGTACAGATTGGCCTGATGCAAGACCAACGCATCATACTGATCTAACCCCTTCTCTCCTGCAAATCTCTTAATGAGTTTTGGCACCTGGGTGATCGTAAACGAAAAAACATCAGTGCCGTTCATATGACCATCATAATCAGAACGTACGATCTCATCCGAATGTAATACCCTCTCAGCACTGCCGTTTCTGTTTCTGTAAGCTCCTGACGGCATAATGATAGTTTTGAATCCTTCGCCGTCAGTCATTAATTCACCTCTTATCGATTCGGAATCATCCTTAACGAGGAGCGTTGCAGAACCTCCTTCACCAAAAAGCATCACGGCACCCCTGTCTTCCGGAGAAACCGTTCTGATGCTTGTATCACCAAATAAAAGCAGAGTTTTTTCAATACCTGATGTTTTCATTAATGAACCGACAATATTTACCCCGTAAACCCATCCCGAACAGCCGAGATTAACGTCAAAGGCCATACAGTTCATGGATAATCCCAATCTTTTGTGGAGAACACAGGCTGTCGCCGGCAAACGGTAATCCGGAGTCTGTGAAATAAAAACCAATGCACCGATTTCTTCGGTAGAAATATTCTTTTTTTCGATCAGGTTTTTGGCTGCAACATAACACAGATCCGATGCCGTCTGTTCTTCCGGTGCCCTGTGCGAAAACCTGACGCCAGTCATCTTAATAACATTATCCGTTGCTTCTTTTCCAAATTTGCCATAAAACTCTGTATTATCAAATACTTTCTCAGGAACAGCACAAGATATTCCCTTTATGCCTATTCCATCCAATACAAAAATGGCCATTATTACTCCCCGTCCTAAATCAAAAGATAAGCTGCTAAAGACTCTCTAATAAAATAATAAATATTTTTTAAATATTATAGACAATTATACCACAGATGATAAACAGCGACCCTACAACCATCCTGGGCGTAATCTTCTCTTTAAGGAAGAAAAAGCTCAATACCGGGATATAAATGTAGCCGGCCGACTCCAAAAGAGTTCCCAAAGTGAGAGGAACGCCTGTATAAGCATACATTGTAAGCAATGTTGAAAGGAAGAACATCGAATACGCTCCGATAACCCTGACGTTCAGATATTCCTTTATTATAGTGTCGTACTTTTTGACAGCGCTTTTCTTTAATATTATTTGGGAGATCGACGATACTAAAACCGAAACAAGAAAAATCAGAATAAACTTAAGCATCACTGTTGCCCTCCTCATTCTTTTCTTCTTTCTTGTTCGCTTTTATCTCTCCGAAGATAAAAATATATACGCCGATAAGGACCAGAACAGCTCCTGCGATCATCTTCCATGTGATCTCTTCTTTGAAGAAAACGACTCCCCAGATGATACCGTAAATGAATCCAATGCCTTTACATGCGTACGCAACTACAAGAGGCAGCTTCTTTAATACTTGCTGCCAAATGATCGCATATACAAAAAGAATGAGAATAAGTGATCCGTAGAAAACAAAAAAAGGCACTGAAAGGAACTCCTGCCGCCCTGCCATCTTTGAGCACACAGCGCCAAACGACACAATAAACAGTGCTATTTGGAGCAAAACAAAAGCACCTACGCTAAACTTCTTTTCACCCACAGGAAACATCCCTCAGCCAGGATCAGTTATTCTGATAAAATGACTTGATCAAGTCACTTACAAACCCGACTTCTTCCTTTTTCAGATTATAGTGCAACGGCAGCCTTAAGAGCCTCTCACTCTCCCTGGTCGTATATCTGTCTTCACCATCGAATCTTCCAAACTTCAATCCACCATCAGCAGAGTGAAGAGGAACATAGTGGAAGACCGCATTAACGCCGTTAGATCTAAGATAAGATATCAGATTTGTTCTCTCCTCAAGATCCTTAGTCTTAATATAGAACATATGCGCATTGTGAACACAGCCTTCCGGTATATAGGGCAATTCTATCCTGTCTTTGAGTATGTCACTGGAACTGAGATATTCATTATACAGGTTCCATTTTTCCATCCTGTCATTGAAGATCTCATCCGCTGCTTCCAGCTGCGCCCAGAGATAAGCCGCATTAAGCTCGCTGGGAAGATATGAGCTGCCCTTGTCGACCCATGTATACTTATCTATCTGTCCTCTGAAGAACTTTGACCTGTTCGTTCCTTTCTCTCTGATTATCTCAGCCTGTTCAACGTCATCAGGGTCTCTTAACAGGATCGCTCCGCCCTCGCCCATGCAGTAGTTTTTAGTCTCATGGAAACTGAAACAACCGTAATTACCGATGGAACCCAAAGCTTTTCCTTTATAAGAAGCCCTGACACCCTGAGCAGCATCCTCAACGACTTTCAGTCCGTGTGCGGATGCAATTTCCATTATTCTGTCCATCTCGCAGGCTACACCTGCATAATGAACCGGAACTATCGCCTTTGTCCTGTCTGTAATGGCTTTTTCTATAAGGTTTTCATCAATATTCATCGTATCGGGTCTGATATCAACAAAAACTATCTTTGCGCCTCTTAATACAAAAGCATCAGCCGTTGAACAGAAAGTAAAGGAAGGCATGATAACCTCATCGCCTTCGTGAATATCACAAAGCAGCGCGGCAATCTCGAGCGCATGAGTACATGAAGTCGTAAGCATGGCTTTTGACACACCGGTAACCTTCTCTATCCACTCATCGCATTTGTGCGTATACTTTCCGTCACCGCACAGCCTGTGCTCGACATTAACAGCATCCTTGATATAATCAAGCTCTTTACCGACTAACGTAGGTTCATTAAAATTTATCATTTCACTCCTCGACAGAATCCGGAATAAACACTTTCCAAATCTTGTATCCGTCTATCTCATCAACAAGTTTTATTTTTGCTTCAGGATAAAAATACCGTCTGATATACAATATTTTATACTCGTAACCCCAGTTATCAACAAGATATATATTATCATTAATCAAACTCTTAAAAGGATTATCCGGGTCAGCGCCATTAGCCATAAGAGCACTGCGTTCTCCGGGATGACGCATAGTACATCCTCCAAAATACGCATAGTGCTCGAAAAGACCTTCTTCCGGTCTGATCCAAGGATCATAGTTATAATAAAAATCCTGAATACCTGTATCAAAATCTACAATATAATAATGTTCGGAATCATTCTCCATATGATCGATCAGATCTTCAGATAATCTGCGTAAAATGGTTGGGAAACCCACTTTATCAGGGATGTATTCACCTGAATACTCTAACGTATCAGCAAAACACGTCCTGTATTCTTCGTCAGAACAATTAAGAAGATTATATTTTGTTATTATCTTTGTGACCCGCGCTGTAAAAAGCAAAACCACAAGAATAACTGCATATAAACCCACAGTGCTTATGTTTTTTCCAAATATACGTTTATTCAGTCTGGCAGCAGAACAGTTACCGTCATAAGAAAAACCTGTAATGATACATGATGCAGCACAAAAATATATGCTCCATTCAACGCGATACTTTGTACGTCCGTAAAACACAAATGCTACAAGCAACACTAATGAAATAATAAGAACCATTACCGGATAAATGCGTTTCTTGCTTAACAGCAAAGATAATACAACAAATATGTAGATGCAGATCGCAGCAGGGTATAACAAAGGTTGTCTGATCATAAAGTTTTGAACTACTGCGGAAAAAGAAGTCCCTATTTCTGATAAAGCGTTACTGTGAATACCAGCTGCCTTTATGACCAATTCATCAGGATAGACTTCCTGATCAACAAAATTCCATGAGCACAACATAACATAGTCGATAAAATCTAATCCAAGTTCATTATATTCATCCTCAACAGCCTCAAAATCGGGTACAGGATGATCGGTAATACTACAACGGATACCATGAAAATTATTGAAATCCTTATGGCTTTCATCAAGGCTGCAAAGCCATAAACCCAAATATTGAAGTCCATACAGCATTCCGATTATAAGTAAGCAAACAGCAAACCGGATTAAGATACCGACAACACCATTCTTTTCTTTCGTCGTTTCTTCACGTCCAATATCACTTTTTTCTCTGTTTTTCAGATAATAGGAAACTGCAAAATAAATGAATGCAATAACCAAAAAAGCAGCATAAATATAGATTGTCTCGAACCGCAGCAAAGAGCCTTGAATCATAAGCAACGATCCTAACAAGATATAACATGCTTTATGCTTTCCGGCTTCCCACAGACCGTGAAGGATCAGCAGGCCACCGGCAATTCCGGCTGCTGCTGCAGCTTTAGTAAATTGAATTAAAATATAAAGATCATCTGAATAAAAAATCAGGAACAGAGCCGCTATACATATAGTTATAATATTGGTTTTTTTCTTAAACAACAAATATAAAACTATCGTTGCTGAAATAAAATCCAACGAGATAAGCAGAAAAAAATAGAAACTGATCGTTGGAATCAATTTATAAAGAAACACAAGAACATAACCGAGAATCACATTGCCAAACAGAAGCTGAGGATCATAACCTGTGCCAAATGCCCCTGATAAAACTGCATCCGTTATGTAATCATCGGAAACCTCATACTTTATGTCAAAAAAGAGAATACTGAGTATGAAGGCTGATAAATTAAGCAAAAATGCAAGAAGCAACGGATTAGATCCGATTTTTCTAAGCAGTACAAAAAAAGAATTACTAAATGAATTGCTTTTTCGTAATGATCTTACCTCTTGCATTACAAGCTATACCTTTAAATGATTAAATATTATTGACATACCATTTAATTATAATTCAATACCTCAGAGAATAAAACACACATGTATCTTACGAAGCTAAGAGACAAAAAAAGAGACTGAAGCATAAAAGCTTCAGTCTCTGAATTATTTCCGAAGAAAAGTTCTATCAGAACTTGCCGGCCTTAGCAGCTTCCTCGATAGATACAGCTGTGGAAACAGTCATACCAACCATCGGGTTATTACCTGCGCCGATAAGACCCATCATCTCAACGTGTGCAGGAACTGAAGAAGAACCAGCAAACTGAGCGTCTGAGTGCATACGGCCCATAGTATCTGTCATACCGTAGGAAGCAGGACCTGCTGCCATGTTATCGGGGTGAAGTGTACGGCCTGTACCACCGCCTGAAGCGACTGAGAAGTACTTCTTGCCTGCCTCAATGCGCTCCTTCTTATAAGTACCTGCAACAGGGTGCTGGAATCTTGTAGGATTGGTGGAGTTACCTGTGATGGAAACGTCAACGTTCTCCTTCCACATGATAGCAACGCCTTCCTGAACGTCGTCTGCACCATAGCAGTTAACCTTTGCTCTGGGATGGTTAGGATCCTTGGAGTAGCATGTGCGTGATACTTCCTTGAGTTCGCCTGTCTTGTAGTCATACTCTGTCTCAACGTGTGTGAAGCCGTTGATTCTGGAGATGATCTTTGCAGCGTCCTTTCCGAGACCGTTAAGGATAACTCTTAAGGGCTTCTGACGAACCTTGTTAGCCTTCTCGGCAATACCGATAGCGCCCTCAGCAGCTGCGAAAGACTCGTGGCCTGCTAAGAATGCGAAGCACTCTGTATCTTCCTCGAGGAGCATCTTACCGAGGTTACCGTGACCAAGACCTACCTTACGTCTGTCAGCAACAGAACCGGGAATGCAGAATGCCTGGAGGCCTTCACCGATAGCTGCAGCAGCATCGGAAGCCTTGCGGCAGTTCTTCTTGATTGCGATAGCAGCGCCTACTGTGTAAGCCCACTTAGCGTTCTCGAAGCAGATAGGCTGAATGCCTTCGATAAGGTGATAGATATCAAGACCTGCGTCCTTTGTGATCTTCTCAGCTTCTTCAATGGAAGCGATGCCGTATTCAGCAAGCTTTGCATTGATCTGAGGGATTCTTCTCTCGTATGATTCAAATAACTCTGCCATTGTTAATTCCTCCTTTATTCCTTGCGCGGATCGATGAACTTAACAGCATCGTCAACACGTCCATACTTACCGGAAGCCTTCTTGAGTGCTTCAGCAGGCTCGTCACCCTTCTTGATGAAGTCCATCATCTTACCGAAGTTAACGTACTTGTATCCGATGATCTCGTCGTTCTCGTCGAGAGCGAGGTCTGTGATATAGCCGTCTGTAAGCTCGAGGTAACGGGGACCCTTAGCGAGTGTGCCGTATGTAGTACCGATCATGGAACGTGTTCCCTTACCGAGGTCCTCAAGACCTGCACCGATCTGGAGACCGTCCTCAGAGAAAGCACTCTGTGTTCTACCGTAAACGATCTGGAGGAAGAGCTCTCTCATTGCTGTGTTGATAGCATCGCATACGAGGTCTGTGTTGAGTGCCTCAAGGATCGTGAGACCGGGAAGGATCTCAGATGCCATAGCAGCGGAGTGTGTCATACCGGAGCAGCCGAGAGTCTCAACCAACGCCTCCTGGATGATACCGTCCTTAACGTTGAGGGAAAGCTTGCAGCAGCCCTGCTGAGGAGCGCACCAGCCGATACCATGTGTATAGCCGGAAATATCCTTTACTTCCTTAGCGCTTACCCACTTTGCTTCCTCAGGGATCGGTGCGGCACCGTGCTTAGCACCCTGATGAACAGAGCACATGTTCTTGATCTCTGTTGAATAAATCATGTCTATTTCTCCTTTCCTTACAAGGAATTACTTGGTGGAATTGAATAAAGTTTCCGAGTAGTAATTATATAAAAGCAAAGGGGGCATTTCAACCGAAATGCCCCCCTATTCTTAGTTAAATTCAAAAGATTTAATGATTGTTCACTTAATTGCGTCAACCATGGACTTTACATACTCTCCGACATGCTCAGGAGCATCTTTCCCATACCGGGCAACGATCTTAACAATGGCCGATCCGACGATAACGCCGTCTGCGCTCACAGCCATCTTTGAGGCCTGCTCGGGAGTAGAGATCCCGAAGCCGATAGCACAGGGAACGTCCGTTGCTGCCTTGACTGCCGCGCAGAGTGAAGGAATATCAGTCTTGATCTCGGATCTTACGCCCGTTACGCCAAGGCTTGATACGATATAAATGAACCCTGTTGCTTCTTTTGCGATCATGGCAATCCGTTCTTCCGATGTCGGGGCGATCAGCGAAATAAGGTCGAGGCCGAATCTTTTGCAGATTCCGTCAAATTCTTCCTTCTCTTCATAAGGGACATCGGGAAGGATCATACCGTCTATACCGAATTCTGATGCCTTCTGGCAAAATCTCTCAATGCCATAGGAAAAAACGACATTCGCATATGTCATGAAGACCATTGGTACCGTAACACCCATTTCGGTGCGCAGATTTTTTACCATATCGAAAACCTTATCCGTTGTACATCCGCCTTCGAGAGCCCTGAGACTCGCCTCCATGATGACCGGGCCTTCAGCCGTAGGATCAGAGAAAGGAATGCCAAGTTCGATAAGAGAAGCTCCTGCTTTCTGCATCTCGACAACGCACTTTGCCGTTGTCTCAAGATCAGGATCACCGCAGGTGATAAAAGGAATGAACGCTTTGCCGTTCTCAAATGCTTTAGAAATATTACTCATTGATATTCTCCCCCCTGTAACGAGCAATCGCAGCACAGTCCTTGTCACCTCTGCCGGAGATCGTGATGACCATGATCTTATCTTTAGGGAGCGTAGGCGCAAGCTTCATTGCGTAAGCAACTGCGTGTGCTGATTCGATAGCCGGGATTATTCCTTCGGTTCTGGAAAGGTATTCGAATGCATTTACTGCCTCTTCATCCGTAACTGCAACATATTGAGCTCTGCCTGTATCGTGAAGATTAGCATGTTCAGGACCGATGCCCGGATAATCAAGGCCTGCAGAGATTGAATAAACGGGTGCGATCTGGCCGTACTCATCCTGACAGAAGTATGATTTCATGCCGTGAAAGATACCGAGTTTGCCCGTATTGATCGTTGCAGCAGTCTCAAATGTGTCGATGCCTCTGCCCGCTGCTTCACATCCGATTAGATTAACTTCCTTATCCTCAATGTAGTGATAGAAAGAACCGATGGCATTGGAACCACCGCCGCAGCATGCAAGCACATAATCAGGAAGGCGGCCTTCCTTTTCGAGCATCTGCGACTTGGATTCTCTGGAGATAACCGCCTGGAAATCTCTTACGATCGTCGGGAACGGATGAGGACCCATGACAGAACCTAAGCAGTAATGCGTATCGTCAATTCTTGTTGTCCACTCGCGCATGCACTCGGATACGGCATCCTTAAGAGTTGCTGTACCGGAAGTTACCGGCACTACGTCAGCACCGAGGAGCTTCATTCTGTACACGTTAAGCGCCTGGCGCTCGCAGTCGACCTTACCCATAAAGACAACGCATTCCATGCCGAAAAGTGCAGCTGCCGTGGCTGTGGCAACACCGTGCTGGCCTGCACCTGTCTCTGCGATAAGTCTGGTCTTGCCCATTTTCTTGGCAAGAAGTGCCTGACCGAGAACATTGTTGATCTTGTGGGAGCCTGTGTGGTTTAAATCTTCCCTCTTAAGGTAGATTTTCGCACCGCTCAAGTCTTTGGTCATCTTCTCTGCATAGTAGAGATTTGACGGACGTCCTGCATATTCATTCAACAACTCCGTGAGTTCCTTATTAAACTCAGGATCGTTTTTATAATGGTTATAAGCCTCTTCAAGCTCGATTACAGCATTCATCAGAGTCTCGGGGATATACTGTCCGCCGTGTATTCCGAATCTTCCTTTTGAATCAGGCATAATTACCTCCATACTTAACTGCTTTTATAAATTGTGCTATTTTTTCTTCGTCCTTGACTCCGTCTGTTTCAACGCCTGAACTGACATCTACGGCAAAAGGTTCAAGTAATCTGATCGCTTCTCCAACTGATTCAGGATCAAGTCCTCCTGCCAGGAAATAATCCCTTTTAAAGTTCTTCAGGATGTTCCAGTCAAACTTCTTGCCGGAACCTGCTCCGGAATCGATCATGACATAATCGGCATTACTGCTTGCAGCCTTCTCAAGAGCGCCTTCTTCGGAAGCCCTGAAAGCCTTTATTACAGGGCGTTCAAGAGTCCTCTTTACATACTCGACGTACTCTTCTGACTCGTGTCCGTGGAGCTGGACCATCTCGACACCGCTGATCCTTGAGGCGCGGATGACATTGTCAAGCGGTTCATCCATAAAGACACCAACTGGCTTAATATCCGCTCTCAGCAGTTCGATCAATTCGTTTGCTTTGTAAGGATCCACGTATCTTTTCGATTTTTGGAAAAAGACAAAACCCGCATAATCAGCACCGTGTCTGTTGACAGCGATTATGTCTTCCAAACGGGATAATCCGCATATCTTAAGTTCAGTGCCAAACATCATGCCAATCCTTTCAAAGATTTAAGAAAAGCCGTCTTATCTTCCGCTCTCATCATGGATTCACCGATGAGGACCGCATCAACTTTTGCCTCTTCCAAAACCGCTACTTCATCCCTGTATTTCACTCCGCTCTCTGCCACAAAGATCGTCTTGTCGTCAACATACTCTCTAAGTCTTAAGCAGTTAGCCGGATCGACAGTGAAATCCCGCAGATTACGGTTATTTACTCCGATGACTCTTGCGCCCTCACCCAAAGCCATGTCACACTCGTTCTTATCATGTGCTTCTACCAAAGCGGTAAGTTCAAGCTCATCACAGATCCTGATGTATTTGCCGAGTGTCTGTGAATCCAGTATCGAGCAGATAAGAAGAACTGCTGATGCTTTTCGCGCACGCGCTTCATAGATCATATATTCATCTATGGTAAAATCCTTGCGGAGCACGGGAATACTGACCTCCGAAGCTATTTCTTCGAGATAATCGAGAGAACCCATAAACCACTTGGGCTCGGTAAGACACGATATGCATGAAGCTCCTGCCTGTTCGTAAGCTCTGGCAATTTCAAGATAAGGGAAATCTTCGGAGATAATGCCTTTTGAAGGAGAAGCTTTCTTGCACTCGCAGATAAAGCTCATTCCCTCTTCTTTCAGCTTATTCTCAAAAACAAACTTAGTCGAAGGAGCGGCATAAGCCATATCCTTTACTTCCGAAAGCGATACCTCAAGCTTTTTATTGAGATATATCACTCTGTTATGTTCTGCTATCTGTTCGAGAATATCAGCCATGGGAATTCCTTTATCTTTTACTTATTCGATTCTTCAACAAACTTGTTGAGTGTTTCCAAAGCTTTTCCGCTGTCAATAAGATACTTTGCCTGTCCTACGCCTTCTTCGATTGTCTTAGCTTTGCCTGCAGCATAGATTGCAGCGCCAGCGTTCATCAATACCACATTTCTCTTGGGACCAGTGATCTTGCCTTCAAGAATGCCTCTCGTGATCTCAGCGTTTTCTGCAGGTGTACCGCCTACGATATCTTCCTTGGTTCCTCTTTCGAAACCGAAATTCTCAGGCTTGATCTCATATGTAGTAATGGAACCGTCAGGTCTTAACTCAGCAACGAAGGTCTCGCTTGAACCGGAGATCTCATCGAGCTTGTCTTCACCATATACAACAAGCGCATGCTTTGCACCTAATGACTTCAGAACATGTGCTACGGGCTCAGCAAGATACTGGTCGTAAACGCCGAGAAGATAGAAATCAGGCTGTGCAGGATTAGTCAAAGGTCCAAGGATGTTGAATACCGTTCTGAATCCGAGTTCTTTACGGATCGGTCCGACATACTTCATTGATGTGTGATACTTCTGTGCGAAGAAGAAACAAAAGCCTGCGCTTTTAAGCAGTTCAACACACTTCTCAGGATCTATATTGATGTTAGCACCCAAAGCCTCGAGACAGTCTGCCGTACCGGACTTGGAGGAAGCTGCGCGGTTTCCGTGCTTTGCGACCTTTATTCCTGCAGAAGCAATGACAAATGCGGACGTTGTGGAGATATTAAAGCTTTGTGCCCTGTCTCCGCCTGTGCCGACGATCTCAAGCACTTCCATGTCGCCTTTATCGACCTTTGTAGCATGGTCACGCATTGCTGCTGCACAGCCAGTGATCTCATCGATGGTCTCAAATCCTGCGCTCTTTGTTGATAATGCAGCAAGGAAGGCTGCATTCTGTGTAGAGGTCGACATGCCTCCCATGATCTCATTCATCGTCTCGTAAGCCTCTTCGTAAGTGAGATCTTCCTTGTTTACGATCTTCTCAATTGCCGTCTTAATCATTTTCTTTCTCCTTCCGGTTTGTTGTTCTGCCGGAAATAAAAATCCCCAGCAGGAATTAAGTGTTCCTGCCGGGGACGAATTAAAACTAATCCGCGGTGCCACCCTGGCTTTGCGTTTGTGAGACGCACACTCTAAGGATACCAACATATCCCGGACTTCTTACGCGAGTCTGACGTTGCACATTTAATGCACCCTCCGCGGTCCATTTGATAATCCGGTTCCCGCTTCACTCTCAGCATCGGAAGCTCTCTGTAGGGCCTTTTACTATCTTTATCTCCGCATCAACGGTTTGATTGTTGTAACAAAAATAATACTTAATGCTTAAAAAGTCAACTGTATTTTGCAATAAGTATCACACCAGCCTGTAAGTATCTCTTACCATCTCATACGAGACTATGTCACTTTCAAAATACTCGACTGATATGTAATGCAGACGGTTGTTATTATCGACAAAATACCATATCGTCAGATACATACCATCCTGATATTGTCCGGTAACCGTATATGCTGAATATCCGCCAATTCTTGTCTGTTCCATTGTAATGTTAAAAAAGCTGTCGCTTTCCATGCCAGTCTTATACGCCTCGGCATATGCTTTAGCAGAACCGGAATCATAGTTTCCTGCTAAAACAGAAACACATAAGATCGTCTGGGTATCACGGTTGTACCTCTGATGTCTGGAATCATAATAATCATCCATGCCATCTGCCTCATGCCAATAATCCCATGTACCTTGAGTAAGGGTTATCGTACCGGAAAGACTGTCACCTACTATATTCTCGTCTGCAGAAGTAGTGTTTATTGTCTGTTCTGTTTGTTCTGTCAGTTCTGTCGTATATGTTGCAGACGTATCAGTCGTGGGAAGAATATCAGTATAATTAGAATATTGGTCTTCCCTTACGAAAGTGATATATGAAGCAGCCTCCATATTGGTAAGATCAAGAACATCTATTTTTTTACCGTTTTGTTCAGACTGCAGATAGAATCCGCAATAATGGATCGTCCACGGATCAACATCCTGACTGGTTCCATCAGTTATCTTCTCTTCGTGATCACAACAGATCAGGATCAGATTATCTTCTTCATACATATCATTGTTCCTGATGATCTGACGGAGTTCATCCTTGGTTATTCCGAGATCGCTAAGATCTTTAGTAATGTAATTAAACGCATCTTTGCCGTAATAGATCGTATAATGCCCGGAATAATAATTGTCTGAAGTATCAAGATAAGTCAGATAGTATGTGAAGGTCTTGTTTTTTCTGTTGAAGACCATGTAAGATCCGTCACCGGTCGTGATCCAATTATACTTTGAGATCATCTTCTCATAATCCGGAGTATCATCATCAACTGTTGTTTCAGTAGTGGTTCTTGTAGATTTGGTTGACCTTGTAGAATCAGTAGCTAAGTCATAATATTTCCCAAAAGCATTTGAAAGGCTGAATACATAAACCAGAATTACCGTAATTATCATAAGACAGGACATTACAATTCCAGCGATAGCCTTTCCTTTACCGCCCTGGTTCTTTTTGTTTGCGGAAATCAATCCCACGATCGAAAAGATAAGTCCGAATATACTGGTCGTTCCTATAAGGAAAATACCGATGAGTGATAATACAAAACCGGCTGTGCAAAAACCGTTATTCTTTACTGAAGGTTCATTTGAAGCCATTGGTTGCACATACACCGGCTGAACAGGTTGTGCCTGCGGTTGTTGATAAACCGGTGGTTGATTTACCGGCTGTTGATATACCGGTTGCTGATATTCCGGCTGAGCGGGTTGAGCCTGTGGCTGAACAGGTTGTCCGAACTGTAACGGAGAACCGCAGCTGTTGCAAAACTTTGCACCTTCATCATTCTGTGCACCGCAATTAGTACAAAACGCCATAGATAATCTCCCTTATCCGTAGAATTATTATTTTTTGATTATTCAGTTTTACCGTCTTTACGGATTCTGCTTGTTTCCTTCTTTATCCGTTCTTTTTCTTTAGCTTCATCTTTAACGATTTTCCGTTCCTTAAGCCAAGGCAAGACTATCTCGTTGTAAATGTAAGTCAGGATAGCTGCAAGCGGAATTGCCAAAAGGACTCCGGGGACGCCCCAGATCTTTCCGCCAACAACGAGAAAAACAAGAACGAGGAACGGCGGAACATTAAGCGCAGAACCAAAGAGTCTCGGTTTGATTACGTATCCGTCGATAAGCTGCAGAGCAAGTGTAAAGATGAGCCAGATAATTACTGAATCCGGCTTCGCAAGAAGGAGGATGACCGCGCCGATAAATGCGCCCACAAACGGACCAAATGTCGGCGCAAGGTTTGTCAGTGCCACAACGACAGAACAGAACACCGCATATGGCATTCCGGTAGCAAACATGAAAACGGCATTAACAATACCTACGAGAAGTGCATCCACCAGTTCACAGACGATAAATCTTGAGAAGATGGCATTAAGTCTGTTGCAGATATTTTTCCAATCCGTATAGTGTGCTGACGGAATAACAAGATAGAAGAACTCACCCAACGTATCACTGAGTTTCTTCTTTGCACAAAGGAAATAAAATGCAAGAATAACGCCGATCATAAATCCGAACGCTTTGGAAACCGTGCCTGCGGAAAAGCTAATGAACCATCCGGGCGTAATCTCATTTCCGCCAAACACTTTGTTGACAAGCGTTGTCAGATCCGTCTGCTCATCGACAAATCCCAGAATGCTGAGCTTATATTTTTCATCTAATTCAGAATCCTGAACAAGCTGCTTAAAACTGTTTATATATCCTGTAAGCCCTCTGGCAAAAGCCGTGATATTTTCAACGAGTTTTGGTGTAATAAGAATAATGAGTCCAACAAGGATCAAAAGTATCGCCGTCAAAGATATGACCGCGGATAATACCCAGGCTCTGTTCTTATGAGTCTCCTTAAATTTTTTCTCGATATTCCTGTAGATCAGGCTGGCTAAAGGATTTGCCGTATAAGCTATAACAGCTCCGATAATAACAGTGGAAGTGATCGCGAAGAAGGAATTAAAGAAATCCTTCATGTTACCTATATGGGACAACAGCATATAGAAAACGACAACGACACAAAGGGATATCGTCAGCCCCATCCATCTGTTTTTCTCATATTTATTGAAACGTTCTTTATATTTTTCCATGCGCGTATTATATCAGTTAAAAAAATAGAATTCATCTGTCAGATTCCCAGATATCCAAATCAGGCAAAATCCGCACGAATCAAATAATAAAGGGTTGCCATTTAAGACAACCCTGTTATATTTTGACTTATTAAAATGTATTCCAAGTTCCGATTGATCTATTGATTCATTCTTGAGAAAAACTCAAAACTAAGTTTAAAACTTACCTGGAGGAAACTTGTGAATCAAGCAAGACCAACCGTCTGCTTGTATGTGTTTCACTTCCCATTGGTCTCACCTCCTTAAAAACTGTGTAGTTCTTTCTTAGGTAATTTCAGTATAACATAACAAAGGTCAGAAAGTGTTACAAAATGGTGAACGATTTCTGACATCAGGCTATCATCATAACCGGTTTGTTCCGCTATTAATTAGGAGCCGGTATCCCGAAATCCTTATCGCCGTCGCGCGATAAGAACGTCATAGCAGGAAGATCGACCGGGTTTCCGTCAGCTGAAGATACCGCCTTCATGAAGAATGTCATCTCGGGATGAGGACAATCATTTATCGGATTCATCTTTGCATCATATAGTTCAGATACTATGACCGGATCCATATATCCTTCAGGCATGAGCACATTAAGCGTATCGCCTTTGTAAAGTTTGTTCTTCTGAGTAACCTTAATAAGACCCGTTTCACGGTCAAAGCTGTCTGTTACGCCGACGATAAAAGCCGGCTTGTTATAAGACTTATCAGGATCGATCTTCGCATCGTCGGCAGGGCTGTCAAAAAAGAATCCGGTATCGTAATCTCTGTGGACGACTTTATCCAGGATCACTTTCCATCTCGGATTGACTTTGTAGTTACCGGGATCTTTGCAGCACAGATCCACTGCTTCCCTGTAGACTTTTGTTACGGCAGCAGCATAATATGCGCCTTTGATCCTTCCCTCGATCTTAAATGAATTAATGCCTGCTTCGAGAAGCTCGGGGATATGGTCGATCATGCATATGTCACGGCTGCCGAAGATATAAGTTCCTCTTCTGTCTTCCTCAACTGGAAGAGGGATATCGGGACGTTTTTCTTCAACGACGGCATAACCCCATCTGCAAGGCTGGGCACAAGCTCCGCCGTTTGAACGCCTGCCGGTAAAATAATTAGATAAAAGACATCTCCCGGAATATGAAACGCACATTGCTCCGTGAACAAAACATTCGAGCTCGACGTCAGATGGGATCGCACGGCGTATCTTCTTTATCTGTTCAAGAGATACTTCACGTGCCAGAACGATCCTTTTCGCGCCCTGGGAGGCCCAGAAATTGCATGCCGCACTGTTGGTAACGCTTGCCTGTGTCGAAATATGTATCTCAAGGTCAGGACACAAAGTCCTTGCCATGGTAAAAACACCCGGATCTGAGATAAGCACCGCGTCAGCACCGCTCTCGTTGCCGACAAACCTTATCGCATGCTCCAACCCGGAAAGATCTTCTTCAGTGGGCATGACATTCAATGTAACATAGCACTTTACACCGTGATCATGAGCATAGGCTATACCCGCCTTCATCTCATCTTCAGTGAAATTATCCGAAAAAGCACGAAGTCCGTAACTGGTTCCCGAAAGATATACTGCATCAGCTCCGTATGCTATGGCGGCGCGAAGCTTGTCCGGGTTACCGGCAGGGCTTAATATCTCAAAACGTGAACGTTCGTAACCCATCTTACATCCTTTGCAAACAACCGGTAAACAAACTGTCGGTTATGTATCCGGTATTATCTCGAGTCCGCCCTCGGTTTCGGTCGGCTCAGTATCAGCAGGCTCTGTCTCATCAGATCTTGTCCAGTTTTCACTGTATTTCTCGATATTATCCTCATGCTGCGAAAGTGTTGTAGCAAAAGCCGTACCGCCGTCAATTCCGGTAGCGCAGAAATACATATAGTTACAACCGGGCTCGGGATAAAGGGCCGCAGAAATAGCATCAAGACCCGGCATGCAGATAGGTCCCGGAGGCAGTCCCTGATGCGTATATGTATTGTAAGGACTGTCGATATTAAGTTCGGCATCAGTATGAAGGATCGATGCCTTTCCTCCGTTGATCTCGACAAGATAATTGATCGTGGCAGATGAACCGAGAAATCTCATGTCTTCATCATCAGAATCCAGTCTGTTATGGAAAACTGCAGATATGAGCATCATGTCGGCAGGCTTACCTGTCTCCATCTGGATGACTGAAGCCAGGGTTATTATCTCATCCATCGAATAACCTAAACGCTTTGCCCTGACGTAATATTCATCATAGAGCTTACTCTGTGTGTTGTTAAGAAATCTTCTAATGATCGATTCCGGGCTCGCATTTACGTCGAAGTAATAGGTATCAGGATAAAGGTATCCGGAAAGAATGAAGTCTCTGCCTTCCTTTATCTCTATCTGCGAAACGAATTCATAGTCAGTAAAAAGATTCGGAGAATTCATGCATCTGTCAAATTCCTCATCATCGAAGTTAAGACCTGCATCGTGAAGGATCTTCTTTATCTCATAATACGTCGAGCCTTCAGGGATCGTTACCTTGACGGCTTCAGGTTCGAGCGTAAGGAAATACATCAGCTCATCATAAGAAAAGCCTCTTAAAAGATAGTGGGTTCCAGCTACATAAGCTCCGTCAAAGCCGTTAAGCTTACTGATGATCGAGAAAAGGAACTTATTGGTAATAAGTCCTTCATCATAAAGTTTATCCGCAATATCGGAAGTGGAGTCACCGCTTTTGATAACTATGGTAACAGCGCCTTCGGTATCAGACTTAATGTTATATTTTCCTGAATCAATATTGGTCTTGAGACTGTTAAATCTCTTATCCTGGGAGATGACATAGTTATAGCCGACGTAAACGCCGCCTACGGCAAAACCGAATAACAGTACGATAACCAACAATATCCTGAGAGCGACTCTGACTTTGCCCGATAACATCAGTAGACGATCACCCCCGGTTCAGATTTATGATCAAGCGTCCTTCTTCTGCTTAGCGATCGTCTTGGCACGCAGATCGTTATTAAGTATCTTCTTGCGAAGTCTGATGCTCTGGGGAGTTACCTCACAAAGCTCATCATCTTCGACAAATTCCAGGCACTGTTCAAGGGAGAATGACAGGGGCGGTGTAAGACGCATGGCATCGTCAGCTCCTGCAGAACGCATGTTGGTTACATGCTTCTTCTTGCAGACATTTACGGTAATATCATCAGGCTTAGGATTAATGCCTACGATCATGCCCTCATATACCGGTGTGCCTGCTCCTATGAAGAGTGCACCTCTGTCCTGGGCATTGAACAATCCGTAGGTCACTGCCGTGCCGGTCTCGAATGCTACGAGCACTCCCTGACCTCTGGTCTCGATCTCTCCTGCAAAGGGTTCAAAGCCCGAGATAACGGAGTTCATTATACCATTGCCCTTAGTGTCGGTCAAAAACTCGGTGCGGTATCCGAGGAGTCCTCTGGACGGGATCTTGAACTCAAGACGCGTATATCCCTTGGTCGGAGGAAGCATATTGAGGAGCTCACCCTTACGCTTACCGATCTTCTCCATGACAGGACCTACGAAGTCCTCGGGAACATCGATAACGAGTTCTTCCACAGGTTCTGAAAGCACGCCGTCGATCTCCTTCATAATGACCTTCGGCTTGCTTACCTGGAATTCATATCCTTCGCGGCGCATTGTCTCGATAAGGACTGAGAGGTGGAGTTCTCCTCTTCCCTTTACGATGAATGCTTCAGTAGTATCAGTCTCTTCCACTCTCATGGAAACGTTTGTCTCGATTTCCTTGAAGAGCCTGTCTCTCAGGTGACGTGAAGTTACATATTTACCTTCCTGTCCTGCAAAGGGACTGTCATTGACTGAGAAGGTCATGGCAATGGTAGGCTCATCGATCTTAACGAACGGAAGCGGCTCGGGATTGAGCGCATCACAAAGAGTATCTCCGATGTTGATATCAGCGATGCCGGCAACACATACGATCTCACCGATGGATGCGGATTCAATTTCTTCACGGCCGAGGTTGTGGAATCTCATGAGCTTAACGACTCGTGCGTTTCTCTTGCCGTCCTCTCCGTATGTTACGAGAGCAACATTCTCTCCCTGCTTGATCGTGCCTCTCTCGACTCTTCCTACACCGATCCTTCCTATATAAGGATCTGAATCGATATTGGATACGAGGAGCTGCATCGTGCCCTCAGGATCACCTACGGGACAGGGTGTATATTTAACAACAGTATCAAGGAGAGGCGTGAAGTCGAGTTCCTTACCCTCCTCATATTCCTTGAGGTCAAGAGTAGCGATGCAAGTCTTACCGGAAGTATATACAACAGGGAATTCAAGCTGGTCATCATCTGCGCCGAGCTCGATGAAAAGATCAAGGACCATGTCTACGACTTCAAGAGGTCTGGCATCGGGACGGTCGATCTTATTGATGCATACAATAGGCTTAAGACCTAATTCCAAAGCCTTGTGGAGAACGAATCTTGTCTGGGGCATAGGGCCGTCAAAAGCATCAACTACGAGAAGGACTGAGTCGACCATCTTAAGGACACGCTCTACCTCACCGCCGAAATCAGCGTGACCGGGAGTGTCAACAACGTTAATGCGTATGCCCTTGTAATCGATAGCCGTATTTTTTGCAAGGATCGTGATGCCTCTTTCGCGCTCAAGATCGTTGCTATCCATTACCTGTTCAACGACTGTCTCATTCTCACGATAAACTCCTGCCTGCTTGAGCATGGAGTCAACGATAGTTGTCTTACCGTGGTCTACGTGAGCGATTATTGCGATGTTTCTTAAGTTCTCGATAGTTGTAACTGCCATAAATGAATTCTCCGAAAAAAAGTCCAGATCCGAATCTGAAGATGATACGCCTATATATAATTAAACCGAGTAATATTTTGCTACTGAATAAGCCTTATTTGTCACTGTGATATTTCACAAAATATCAGTCTTCTTCGCCATTCTTATTACGCAAAAGGAGACGCAGAGGAACGCCTTCGAATCCGAAGTTTCTTCGAAGCTGGTTCTCGAGATATCGTTCATAGGAAAAATGAGACAATTCCTTGTCATTTACAAAGAGCGCGAACGTGGGGGGCTGGACGGAAACCTGGGTACCGTAATAGATGCGCAGATGTCTTCCCTTATCCTGAGGTGTCGGAACCTGAGTTACAGCCTCAGAGATCATGCGGTTAAGGACGCTTGTAGTAAGGCGCTTTTTGGAATTCTCATAAACCGTCTTGATCAATGCAAAAAGCTTATCCACACGCTGCCCGGTCTTTGCTGAAATGAACAGGACAGGCGCATAATCCATAAACGGGAGACGTTGTTTTACTATCTTGGTCATCTCCTCCAACGTTCCGGTCTCTTTCTCGATAAGATCCCACTTGTTAATAACGATCACGGAAGCTTTGCCGTTATCGTGAGCAAGTCCTGCGATCCTCGCATCCTGTTCTGTGACACCTGCTTCGGCATCTATCAGGATCACGCATACATCAGCCCTGTCAACGGCTGCAAGGGCCCTTACCATCGAATAACGTTCGATAACGTCTTCGATCTTACCCTTCTTACGCATTCCGGCAGTATCTACAATGGTAAATGAGCCATATTCGTTCTCGATCAGGGAGTCGATAGTATCACGAGTGGTACCGGCTATATCAGATACGATACTGCGCTCTGAACCTGAGAGTTTATTGGATAATGATGATTTTCCGGCATTAGGCCTTCCGATGATGGCAACTCTTATGGTCTCATCCTTTTCGCCCGTCTCATCAGCCGGGGGAAACTTGGATACGACCATATCGAGCATCTCGCCAAGACCAAGCTTATGAGCTGCCGAGATAGCGCACACGTCTTCCAGACCAAGATTATAGAACTCGTAGAATTCCGGCGGAGGATCTCCGACGTAGTCGGACTTATTTACACAGACGACTACAGGTCTGGCTGCTTTTCTGAGCATAATGGCGATCTCTTCATCAGCTGCCGTAAGACCGCTCTTAAGATCGCACATAAACAGGATGACATCTGCTGTCTCTATAGCGATCTCAGCCTGGATCCGCATCTGCTGGAGGATAATGTCATCTCCGGTATCGGGTTCTATACCGCCCGTATCGATCATTATGAAATCTCTTCCGCACCAGGAAGTCTCGGCATAGATACGGTCACGGGTGACGCCCGGGGTGTCATGAACTATGGAGATACGCTCTCCATAGATGGTGTTAAACAATGAGGATTTACCGACATTAGGTCTTCCCACTATTGCCACGACCGGTTTGCTCATGCGATCTTACGCCCTTCCTTTGCAAAAATAAGAGGCAGTGCCTTAATTCCATAACACTGCCTCGTTAAGTAATACTTCTTATATATCTCAGATATCTTCGTCGACTTTGATAACCTGTTTTCCGTCCAGGTAACCGCAGTTCTTGCAGACCGTGCGGCGAAGCATCTTAGCATGACACTGGGGACATTCAACGAGACCCGGCATGTTAAGTTTCCATGCGCTTCTATGACGGGCTGTCCTTGCCTTCGACCATTTACGCTTCGGATGTGCCATTCATCTTCACCTCTTTCTTTACACAAATGCTTGAAGATAATACATTATATTTCGGAGTTTTGCAAGAGCCTTTTTATCGAAAAGATATTCCTTATCGGATCACCGCTGTCCGGATCGAGCGTATAACTGACTTCAGCCCCGTCGATAAGGCCTCCTGGGAAGTTAATATACTCGGTATCAATTATTACATCAATGGGACCAAACATCGTATTCATGGTGCTGGTAGTCTTGTTTCCGGTCTCGAAGACCATTCTGGATGTTACATCCCCGTTTCTGACAACGATGGCTTTAGACTCTTCCTTGATGAGCGTCATCACAAAATGAGTCTCTTTTTCCTTCTCATCGTGCTTTTCGGTCCATGAATAAACGGTCCTTGTGCCTTCATTTGCCACAGTACCCGGTGCTTTAAGCGGTTCACTGTACATTCCTGATCTGATCTCGAACAGGCATTTTTCTTCAAGTCTTTCGTTTGCCATCAGACGGTTACCTCATATCTGTCAGTCGAAAAATGTTTTGTCCCCGAAGGAAGCCCCTCACCCAGGAACGGAGTGGCAACCTGTTCAAAGAGCTCGGGCTCATCACTGGTAAAAAATTCCCTTAAAGGGTTGCTATTGCCTTCAGAAGCTGTTCCTTCTTTGTCCAGAAGTTCTTCTACCACCTGCGCCGTAGCTTCGCCCGTGTTGATGAGGATGACGTTATCGCCCATTACTTCCTTAATCACCTTGGAAAGCAGAGGATAGTGCGTGCAGGCCATTACAAGGGTATCCACGCCCGCTTCCTTCAAGGGTTTCAAATATTCTTCAGCAGTAAGCTTTGTTACTTCCTTATCCCACCAGCCTTCTTCAGCGAGGGATACGAAAAGAGGGCAAGCCTGTTCGAAGATCTCGATATTTTCCATGCCGAGCTCTTTGACCCTGTCCTCTACGGCCTTCTTATAAACGCCTGTTGATATGGTTCCCTTTGTGGCGATAATGCCGATCCTGCCGTTCTTTGTGGCCCTGCAGGCGACATCAGCGCCCGGAGTTACCACTTCAACAACAGGGACATTTGCCCTCTTCTTAAGTTCTTCATATGCGTATGCGCTTGCGGTATTGCAGGCTACAACGATCATCTTGACGTCTTTGCTCTCTAGGAACTTCATGTTCTGAAGGGAATAACGAATGACAGTGCTCCTGGACTTCGTGCCGTAAGGGGCTCTCGAATTGTCACCAAAATATATGGTGCTCTCTTCCGGCACTGCTTTCCATATCTCCCGAAGAACGGTAAGTCCTCCGATACCTGAATCAAAAACTCCTATCGGCCTGTTATCAGTCATTTATTATCTTCCTTACATCAGACGGACATTATAATCTGGTCCTATTTTATAGGTTTTGCCGGACACGTCAACGTGCATGTTATTCTTCGGAACCCTTCCGAAAAGGATCTGGCATGAGAAAAGCTGCTGGTATCTGACCTTTTTGCCGTCCTTAGTCTCAAAATGCAGATTGACCTTGTTCCTGCCGTAATTACCGTCGCCTATGACAGGGTGACCAAGATGGGCAAACTGTGCCCTTATCTGGTGGGTCCTTCCCGTGACAAGTTCCAGTTCCAGATCTGACACGCTCTCACCTTCAGGTCCTGCACCTTTAAACGTCTTAAGTATCCTGTATTTTGTAGCTATATCCAGATCACCCGGTTGTTTCTCATCATGGATATATACTTTCCCCTGACGGGTCTTCTCCAAATAACCTTTTACTTCCATATAAATCGTTCCGTCTTCTCCGACTGCAGGTTCACCTTCATCCGGCTCGCCAAGCACCAGCGCCCTGTATCTTTTTGTAACAATGTTACTCTTAAACAATTCGACGCAGTCAGCCAATGCCTGCTTATTCTTAGCGATAAGGACAAGTCCGCCGGTATTCATGTCGATCCTGTGGCAGAGCTCAGCTTCTTTATATCTGGTAGTCCCTCGGATCTGGTCGATAAGCGTATCATCAATATCATCCCTGCCCGAATGTACGGCTATACCCTGAAACTTGTTGACAATGAGCAGACCTTTGGTCTCAGCTATGATCTCAAACATCTTTTCCTGGGGTTTAGCCTTGGGAGCAGCTTTTGAAACACCGTCGAAAAGATCATCAGGAAGCCATATCTCTACAATACTGCCTTCCCTTACAGCTATATCCTTATTTATCTTCTTACCGTCGATCCTGATGTCACGGCGCTTGAGAGCGTGAAAAAGATCTGCCGGCTTAAGCTGGGGAAAAGCTTCCTGCGATGCCTTGACGACATGCAGTCCGTCCTGAGATTTAGTAACCTTAAAATCACGCATTAAAGTAGTTCTTCCTTTAATTCATATTTCGAGAATTATTCTATCATACAGGTCTTTTACATCTTTTGGGAATCGGGAGCAGACTTCTCGTGCAAGCCTTATATTCTGCATACCCCTGCTTTTGGGACTGTCTTTTATCAGCCATCGGAATACTTACAGTAAAGAAAAGTACTGTATTCGCCAAGGCTCCTGCAATAAGCCACCAGCGTCCCGGCATAACGGATACGGTCTGGATCGCGATTCCCCACCACATGAGTATCTCACCCAGATAATTGGGATGCCTTGAATATTTCCAGAGGCCTGTACGGTTCAGACCGTGCACACCTTGTTTTCTATAATTATGCATCTGCGTATCAGCAACAAGCTGCAAAGTTGCGGCACCGGTACAGACTGCCATACCGATGTAACTGCCGGCGTTAGCAGTTAATTCTTCTCTGACCGCGAAAACGGCAGGAAGCGTACACAGATATACGATTAAAGTAGGCATCATGTGAATGCCGGTAAAGTTCAAAAAAGGATATAGTCTGCCGTTCTCGTTTTCGAGCTTTGTATAGCGCCAGTCCTGATGGACAAGGCCACCGAAGGTATATGCCCAGTTGCCTGTAAGTCTGATTCCCCAATAAACGATAGAGATAAGGAGCAGAACGGTTACCGGAGTCAGCCTGTAGAATGAAGCAAATAATCCTGTTATCACGACCGGCTGAACGCTCCAATACGGATCGTAAACGGAAGCGTTATGAAAAATCAGACTGAAAATAAAGACAAAAACAGTTGCGGCTGCATCGGCCAAAAGGAGCTTTAACCAGAATGGAAACGGAATCAGAAAATAAACCCAGACACCCAGGCATGCAGCCATGACATAGATCAGCGCAATTAATATGATGCTTAAAAGCTTGCTGTATTTGACTGAGTCCATGATATCAGGATCAACTGTAGTTTTTAACTTTGCCTACCGACACGAATCCGTTGATGATCGCGTTCAGATCCGTTCCTTCTGTACCTTCCCAGTTACGGGCGAAGCTGATCTGATAGGATACCTTTTCACCGTTCACGGCAACTACTTCATAACCTCCGGCATAGAAGTCATCCTGAGAAACCTTACAGTCATATCTGATACCTTTGCATTCTTCTACGGAACAATCAGGGAAATTGACGTTCCATATCTCATTCCGTCCGAGAGGCTTATCTATTAATTCTTTAGCAATCTGTTCGATAAATTTATCGGTTACATCGTGATGACCTGTGTGCGACTCGGAAAAAGCAATCGTGTGAACACTATGGTTCGCAGCCTCCATGGCAGCTCCGACAGTTGCAGAATACTGAATATCAGAAGCGATATTATATCCGGTATTTATTCCACAGAAGACATGATCCGGACCTCCGGGTACGACCGAACAGAGTCCGATGCTGACACAATCTGCAGGAGTGCCGGAAGTAACATATGCATGTACTCCTTCCACCGGATAATCAACGGGCCACAAATCTATGGGTTCCCAGAAAGTTGCCGAATGCGACATCGCACTGAACTGCTTCTGAGGAGCAACCACCCAGACTTCACCGAATTTCTTGGCTATCCGGGCAAGTCTTGCTAATCCTTCGGAATCAATGCCGTCATCATTGGAAACCAGAATCTTCTTCATCAAAAACCATCCTTTTTATGTTATGGACCTTACAGTCTTAATAAACTCATCGATCTGTTTTTCTTTCTCTTCAGATGGCTGATCTTTGGGATCGATAACACTGAGCTCGGCAACAAGAGAATCTGCTTTGCATGCTTGTCTGACAGCATCTATACATTTAGCGGAATTACCGCCGGCAGAAGATGCGACGACAGCGATCTTCTTTCCTGTGAGATCGTTATCCTCAAAGAATGTACGGAGAGGAGGCGTAAAGCTGCCTGCCCAGACCGGTGTGGCAATGATAACCAGTTCGTAATCAGCGGCGTTAAACGTATAAGATTCCAATTCAGGCTTCTTTTTAAATGTTACAGCCGATCCGCCCCAGATGAATTTCTTCATTCCCTTATCAGGATATGCCTTCACAGGAACCAGTTCGATAAGATCGGCACCGAGTTCTTTTGCTATCTTCCCGGAAACATAACGGATATTACCGTTAAGGGAATAATAAACGATCGCGGTCTTCATTTTATGGCCTTCTTTCAATTCTTCAGTTTATAAACGGCATTCAGATTTAGTCTTTGGAAGTTTCCGTCATCAGGCGTCAATATCCGCTCAAATCCGATTCCCTGATGTTCCAGGCAGATATCCATGAACAACATAAATATTCCAATATCTATGCTTCCGAAATATGCAAGCCTGAACGGCGGTATGATGCCGTGTTTGCCGGGACGTCTGTAACGGTACACATCCAGTGTTCCGTCTCCTTTATTAATGACCTTCCACGGCTGAATATTACAGGCAGTCGGAGTAAGCCTTACGACTTCGGTCACACCGTCAATATAAGGACCTTCCCAGATTTCCTCTACGGGTACCCTGACAAATGAGGACAGATCACCCGGAGTACGGAATTTGGAATCATCATCTATCTTCCTGATAGCCATCATGATGACGTATTCAAGACCTTCATACCTGCGTTCTTTTGTCCTTCCGACACCAAACCAGAGAGGACCAATGCCTTTTCCGGTAAGATAAAGGTCGAGCTGTTCCCCGATATACCCGATATTCTGAAGATAACCGGGCTTCTTCTCGCTGTATATAAGGATGCAGTATTCTTCACCCCTGTCACAGCTCGTCTGTTTTCCCGGCACTATCTTTATCTTCGTCTTGATTCCTTCGAAAAGAGGCGTGAACTTATACCACATCTCAAAGATCTCATCGAGTTCCTCCTGACTTATCTTTTTACCGTCAGGCTCGCCGTATCTGTGAAAAGATTTTCTTTTATAGATCAGATCGTAATAAGATGCGTCCATAAATCCATATCCTTTATCCGTTGCTTACAACATAAGCAAACAGGAATACCAAAGGAGAGTTCCAGTAAATGGCAACCTCATTTAAGGAATATGCCTGATCACTGTCGGCATAGCAAAGCGCAGGAGCAGTTCCTGCAAGGACATTGGATGCAAACGGATCTTCAAGGTTCTCATTAGGACCGCCTGCGAGCATTCCGGGAACGGCTGTGCCGGTTGCTTCAGAAGGTCTGTGGTGAGGTGACTTTGGAGACTGTGTTCCGAATCCTGACAGGAAACAATAACTTGTTCCGTTTGTACCGAGCAGATAATCAAGCTGTGATCTTGCGACGTCATCGCCTTCGTTGCTCTTCTTAATGGAATCGTAAAGCAGAACATACATGGCATTGTTGGCAATAGTCATGTTGCTTCCCCAAGGATAAGAAGTAAGAGATGAATGGTATGCATCTGAAGCTGCAGCAGCTTCAATGTCTGAAACACCGCTCATGAAACTTGAAAGAACCACATCATAGAACTTGCCCTTAGCTTTGGAAGCTGATAAATATGCATATCCTGAATATGCTCCAACTCCCTGCCAGCCGAAATCGCCTGCGCAGGGGATACCGCTGCCGGCAAGATCACAGAAAGCTTCGTCATACTTTGAATCGCCTGTTACCTTGAAGAGCTCTGCGTAAGCCCAAAGTCTCTCATCGACATCATTTGTATCCGAATATTCTCCCGTAACGATTCCGTCAGGATTCTTCACACCTTCGATATTCGGGTTTGCTTCCAGATATTCAGCTGCGAGCACAGCAGCGTCAAGACATTTCGCTGCATATTCCGGATCGATGTCGGCATAAACATATGATGCCATGGCCATAACTGCTGCGAAGTCGCCTGTAGCCGTTGTGGATACAGGAGTAACTATAAGCTGTTCTGTCTCTTTTTCAGGCATAACAAAGGTAGGGAAATTCTCGCATGTGACCTTATGGTAAACGCCACCGTCAGAAGCCTGCATCTTGAAAAGCCAGTCAAGTTCGAACTTAACCTCGTCCAGGATATCCGGAATACCGTTGCCTGACTCGGGGATATTAAGATCATCGTCAAATGCCGAAGGAAAGAGGCTGTATGCGAGCATTAGGTCAGCAGCAGCTTTCGTACCGGAAACAACATATCTTCCGTAGTCACCTGCATCATGCCATCCGCCTGACACATCGATCATCTCATCTGTACCGTAGATCTGAGCCTCGCCTGTATGGCACTCTGGGTGGGCATGCGTTCCTGCAAGCGCTTCATCAAGTTCCACACCGCATCTCTGCATATAGAACATGCGAAGAGTTGACTTAAATGCCTCATCGTACACTTTATCGGCGATCTTGAATTCAAATGACTCAAATTCACCGGAAACGACCTTGTATGTACCGGGTGCCGTAACGCCGGAGAAGTCAAATCTTGCTTCATCCCTACCCGTTGAAGCATTAAAAGCAGAAGGATCGACAGCGCCTTCATAAACACTGTTTCCGGTTGCAACATCCACAACGGATGCGGTTGACGCAATAGCATCACCGTTTAAAACTGCGACCTTGTAAGCATTAGGAAGATAACCGATCTGGTTAATGTTGATCTCCTTGCTTATGGCACCTCCGATACCTGCTCCTTCCACATAACCGGAATCATCAATGCACTGAAAATCAAAATTATCAAAACAGATCGTATGCTCTTTAAACTTATCATTAGTCTCAAATTTACCCATATTAAAACAAAGACGGGGCGCCGGATCGCTCGCTTCCTCCATAGTGAATACAATATCAAAATGCTGCATTTCGGGAGTTGCATGGATTATTTCTTCCATGTATTCGTGATAATCACTTCCGTTGATCTGGATCCTGCAGGCAAGATCACGTTCTACGGAAGAGCTGCAGTCAAACTGGATCTCATACTGGCAATTCTGATTTAACTCGAATCCGTCATAATATATCTGGCACGAGTGCATTTTAATGCCGACCATCGTACAGTCAAACTGAAGCTGTCCGTCAGCATTAACCCCAAGCAGACCGTCACCGCCTTCAAAATAGGTAAACCAGCCGTGGTCCTTATTGGCAAAATCACCGTTTTCGATCATGTTGAATCCCATGAGCGGATGCTCATCTTCAGTCGGTTCAGTCGTTTCTTCAACAGAAGTCTCAGTCCCGGAAGTCTCTGACTCCACAGGTTCCGTCTTAGTGCATGATGCCATGCCTGCCAGCATAGCGACGGTCAAAACCACACTAATGATTTTCTTCTTCATAACATTGCCTCCGAAATGGATTGTCTTCATAACAAAGCGATTATAACATCACGGATTGGCAAATAATATCAAATTATATTAGTGTTTGTTATTATCATTTATTAATATAAGCGCCATGCGTTCCGACATATTCAAATCTGTCCGGATCACCGGAAGCAAAGGAGTGCTTGTATCCTTTGCCATATTCAAGCCGTTCTTCTTCGACCGTATAGTATAAAAGCAGCTTTGTTCCCGGTTCAGGAGCCTTAAAATCAGCGTAGATCACCTTATTGAATGCTTCATCCGTAAAAGAGATTACCTCTCCGTCAGCGGTAACTTCTTTAGTGGCAACAACGCCGATCTCATAATACCATTCGGAAGTAATGTTCAGTTTTTCCACATACAACGATTCAATATCATTATCCGTTACCTGAATGAGCTTGCTTTCCTCATCACCGTTTATCTTATCGATGACAGGATTCCATTCAGTCTCCACGGTCATGGTTTTTGCAGAACCGCTCATAAGATATAATCCCAATCCGACTGCCACTGCAATGCAGGCAGCTCCCATAAAGATCTTAAAAACTATTACGCCCGGATGCTTCATTATTGGCGAGGCAATGTTTTCCGGATGTCTCGGATCGACATGGATCGGCACCGTCTGACCCAAAGCAATATCCGAATCCTTTTTGGATACGAATTCATCCCAGACGGCTTCATACTGTACTCCGCCGTATGAATAACTGAATAACGGGGATGTGTTGATAAACGTGAATCTTCTGTTATTCGAGCCTTCCTCTCTGTTAACATATCGTACGTATCCGGCACAGGTCGCATTGATTTCCTCGGTATAGATATATTTGTCCGAAAGAGTCTTCATGATCGTGATCACGACCAGGGCCAGACCTGCCAATCCGAATACAATGACGAAGATCAGCAGAAATAATTCGGCACCTTCAAAATGTGACCTGAAAAGGAGCACAAGCGCGATCGAGACGGAAGCCAGCGACATGCAGGCTCCGATTATCCTGTTCATAATGGCTTTGCTGGTAGATTCCAATGCCTCGCCACTGCCCGTAACGATCATTGAGATTCCTACGTACAGGAAGACCGCACATGCGATAAAACCAAATATCAGGATCTGTTTAAATATCAATGAAACAACAAGAGACGCGAAAACGATCATCGCGATACCGGCATAAATAAGACCCTGCTTTTTCTTTCGTTCCTGTTCTTCGGGGGTACCGGTCTCCTTTATGCCGTATAGCTTATTATTCCAGTCGCGTATATCTGCCGATAACATGCTCCTGCAGAGTTCATCATATTCATCGACAAACCTGTAATACTCTTCCTGACTGAGATACTGCTCTTCGTTAAACTTCCACTGAGGATTATCCTTATTGTAAAACACATGCTATTCCTCCCTTAATCCATAAAAAGTATAACATATATCAGATAATCCTAAGAAAAAAAACCGTAGATTTCCAATTGGAAACCTACGGGAATATTGGCTGCCGAACAAGGATTCGAACCTTGACAAACGGTGTCAGAGACCGGTGTGCTACCGTTACACAATTCGGCAATGCATTTTATAACTCACGAATTATAGCAAAGCATATTCCGAAAATCAATATTAGATATTTAATCTTTTACGGAACCGAGCGGAGGCATTGCTCCCAGCTCCGTCAACTTCTGACGTACTTTACCCATGTCCTCATAGATAGGCATTTTGTTCGCGGGATTTCTCAGCGCATATGCAGGATGATACGTAGTCATTATGAAATATCCGTTCTTTTCTATAAAACGGCCTCTTACATCATGCATAACAGGCTTGGTTCCGAAGAAACCTTCATAAGCGGTCGAACCGCAGAGCAGTATTACTTTAGGCCTTACAAGCATGAATTGCTCAGCGAGCAAAGGCTTGCAGGCATGGATCTCTTCGGGGGTAGGCCTTCTGTTCTGAGGTGGTCTGCATTTAGCTATGTTGCATATGTGATAATCATTATTCGTAAAGCCATAGCTTCCAAGAAGGTTTTGCAGGAGCTGGCCGGATCTCCCTACAAACGGCAGACCCTGGATATCCTCATTCTCGCCCGGGGCCTCGCCGATTATCATGAGCGGAGCCTTTCTGCTTCCCCTGTAGATAACAACATTTGCAGCCCCATCGCGAAGACCGCAGTTCCTGCATCCTTTGCATCTGGCTTCAAATGCCTCCCATTTGTTCTCAAAATCGTCTGCCATATGATCCCTCATTTGAACATTACTATGGTAATACCGTCATTCTGCAAGCCCCAGTCCCTGTCCCTGGATGCTTCAGGATGCTTTGCGCTTATTTCACGTCCCGCAGAAGAAAACGGTCCGAAATCTTCTCCGGGGCAGTATGTCTTTATCATGCCGCGGGAGATGTATTTGCGGAGCTCTAAGCTTATGGCCTGTTTGATCGCTCCGCCCGTGCCTGATGAACCGTAACCGTGGATGATCTTGGCAAGGGGCTTACCCGTTGCCCTTGCCCTGTATATTCCGTTCTGGAGCTTGGTCATAGCCTGCTGTACGGTAGGATGTCCCTGTTCGATGTTGATTATTTCCATCGGTTACCTCTCTTTAATTCTATTCAATTATACATTAAGAGTATAATAAACCCATGAGACTTGACAGATTACTCGCAAACAGCGGCTTAGGCACCAGATCCCGGGTCAGAGATAAGATAAATCACGGCGGAGTCACCGTTAACGGGACCGTCATAACCGATGCTGCCTTTCATGTAACTGAGGATGATTCCATACTCATCGACGGACATGAGATAAACTGCAAGACACATCTCTACTATCTTCTTGATAAACCTGACGGAGTTCTCACGGCTATGGAAGATAAACGTTTACCCTGTGTGGCAGACTACATACCTTCAGAACTGAAATCAAAAAAACTCTCTCCCGTCGGAAGACTCGATTATCACACCTCAGGTCTTCTCCTGATCACCAACGACGGAGAATTATCACACCGCCTTCAGTCTCCGAGATACGAAGTCCCAAAAACTTATCTGGCGACATTTTCGGGACAGGATTGGACGGAAAATGAGATAAATACCATAGTTTCCGGATTCACCATCCGTGACAAAGGCTATAGCGAACAGATAGCTCCGGCAGCATTGGAAATGACAGATCCGTCCGATGATGGATTAAGCAGGGCTCTCCTTACTCTTCATGAGGGAAAGACACATGAAGTCAGAAGAATTTTTGCACACTTCAACAAGGAAGTAGCAGCACTCAGGAGAATAGAACTGGCCGGTGTAAAAGTAAGCCGGGAACTTGATTCATGCGGCAGATTCAGACCGCTTACTGATGACGAATTAAGACTGCTTTTCGATGCGACCGGAATGAGCGGCAATTAAGCAAATGCCGCATTGATGATAGTCGTAATTACCAGTACCGTCTGATCATCATTCGTACTGTTCATGCATTGTCCGAAAACAAGAGTAGTCGTTCTGGACTTCCACTTTGCTTCCACGCCAAGCTTCGTTGCTATCTCGGGATCCGTGATCTCTATTCCTATCAGAACAGGCACATCGGAAAATGCAGAGGGATCCTCTATCTCTTCATCTCCTATGCCATTTTCCATATAAAGCCGGTTTGTGTATTCCACAGCCTCCTGCTCCGTCATGTAGACCGGAACGACACCGGCTTTAGCTTCTTCTGTCAAGCCTTCCATGATCCTGTCATAAAGCGGTCCTAAATCCTTGAAAGTCGAGAAATAATAACCGTAAGACTCCTTGTCGGATATCATTACATCCGGATTAGTGTAAAACAGCGCGTTAAACGTCTCGTTGCCGTATTCCTGCATCGGAATGTTCTGATCATTGGGAACGACGATATCAGCCACTCCGATATAAGGTCTTTTGATATTATTTGCTACCAGCGCCTCACGCATATAAGTGTCATCAAGATACATGTGTCCGAAAACAATAATCGAACAACCGCTTCTAGTATTGGTAAGCACTCCCACGATAACAAGGATCGCAGAAACAGCAACGACTATGCCAAGGAGGACATTCTTCCAGTTATAGTGGATGATATTCTTCCAGTCACTCTTATATCTTCCGAAGTACATCGGTTCAGAATCATGCATGATCTGTTCCTGCCTTCTTCTGTCGCGTCTTCCTGAAGCTATGTCATAGATTGCGGATATCTCATCTTCCTTCTTAACGGATTCCGGATCATCCTTGCCTCTGTAATGCTTGGACATCTGCCAGAAACGGTCATCTATCTCTTTTATGTCGGCATCAGGTTTAAGGCCCATGTATTCCAGAGCCTCTTCACGCGTCATTGAAGCGAACTCATCATTTCCGGCATTGTCTCCAGGTTCAGCGGCAGGATCTGATGATGATCCGGCATTAGCGGCCTTTAGTCCTTCCTCATAACTCTTGCATACTATTGTCTTAAATCTGTCTTCACAGAAATCAGCACACTTCCCGGCGATCTCCAGACCACTGCTGTCAATAAGTATCAAAGTCTCAAGGCCATTCTTTTTGAGATTGGAAAGAAGCACTTTCTTACTCCAGATGATGTCATTCTCATTCAGTACGGGATCAGCTCTGAAATCAACACTCATGATCCTGCAAGAATGTCTCAGGACCATATCGGCCGCATGCATCATCGGAGTCCTGAAGTCATCTCTGATGACTTTGCCCTTCAATACAACAAGGACGATATTATCGTCCTTCCTGTACTCTACGTTTATATGTTCCGAATCAAATACTTCGTTCATCTATCTCCTGTTTTACAGGCATTTGATCGCAAGACGCACAACATTCATGGCGGCATTCTGAACGTCACTTAATGGAAGTCTTCCGGTATTGACTGCAGTAACGATATCTTTTGCATTTTTGGCGCATCCCGGCATCTGCATATCGCATCCGGCATATACGCACAATCTGGAGAATGCGGGCGGATACTTAAGATTCTTCTCGTCATATCCGAGGAACTCGACATCTTCAAATGAAGAGAACCAGTCTGTCATGACGGCACCCTCGTAATCCCATTCGTCTCTGAGCACATTTTGAAGCAGCTCGTAATTGTTTGCCGTATGCATGCCGTTAAGAAGGTTATATGAAGCCATTACGCAGAACGGCTGGGCAAGCTTGACTGCTATTTCAAATCCTCTCAGATAAATCTCGCGCAAAGCTTTTACCGAGACATGAGAATTACTGAACATTCTGTTATCTTCCTGGTTGTTACAAGCAAAATGCTTGATGGTAACGCCCTTGCCGTCAACAGACTGCACGCCCTTAGTATCAGCAGCGGCACAAAGTCCGGTTACAAGCGGATCTTCCGAATAATACTCGAAATTTCTTCCGCACAAAGGATTTCTGTGGATATTCATTCCCGGAGCAAGCCAAAGGTGTACTCCGAATTCTTCCATCTCTTCGCCAACCAAACGGCCGAGCTGTTCTATGAGATCAAGATTCCAGCTTGAGGCAAGCGCTGTAGCAACCGGTATCATCGTGCAGTACTGATAGTAATCGATCGCATCGGCAGGAGTATCTTCCGGGAAAGGATTCTTGATAAGGCCGAACGTCTCTCCGCCTCTTAAAAGATCGCCATTCTTTGTTGCCTTGAAATGCGGCTGGAGTCTTAAACCTGCAGGGCCGTCAGCCATGACGAGCGGCGGAAGCCTTCTCTTTGTCTCAAAGAGTGAGGTGGTCTCAGCAGCAGCTCCCGGAACATGCATGGCGGATGAGAATACGATGTCTTCAAAGCCATCCTTGATGTAGTTTCCGACTATAAGTTCAGAAAGCTCTTCCAAAGAGAACTGAGCTACAAATTCAGCAACGCCGGCATTGCGTCCGATTACGGAACCTAAAGTAAGTCTCTCATTCGGTCTTTCATCAAGATGTGTCTCGCTTACGCCTCTGTATCTGATAATGCTTCGTCTGACACGTGAAAGATCAAGAGAATATCTTCTGTCACAATTTGCAAGCTGGGCTTCCTCGACTGCCCTGTGTGCCTCTTTACCCGTTCCCGGATTCTTCATATCCTCGAAAAGATACCTTGCGTCATCTTCAAGCAACCTGTCAAATTTCTCTTTTACGACAGTCTCGGGAACTCTCAGTATAGCTTCGATCTTTGTTTCGCGTGAACTGGTGCCGACCCTGATAATGTAATCACCTTCAGGGATTACCTTGGCAGGATATTCATCATCGTAACAGCAGAAATTCTCTATCGGGAAAGACACCTCAAGATTCATGCTCTCACCGGGATAGATAAGATCTGTCTTGGCATATCCGGCAAGTTCCTGATACGGTCTGTCGATACTGCCTTCAGGTGCGGAAAAATAAACCTGTATGACCTGCTTTCCCGCATATTCGGTTCCGGTATTCGTAACTTTGACCCAGACTTTGATCTCCGTACCCTCCTGGGTAATGCTCAGAACTTCGTGGGAGAACGTAGTATATGATTTGCCATAACCGAAGGGATATAAAGGCAAAATGCCGAACGAATCAAAATATCTGTATCCTACATAGATTCCCTCTCTGTAGAACTCATCATCGGTATTACCGTCAAGGCTTGAGAATTCATTGGCACAAGGATAATCCTCATATGATCTTGCCCAGGTGTCAACGAGCTTACCGGAAGGATTGGTCTTGCCCGTAATACAATCAGCAACGATATAACCCGTAAGGTTACCGACCTGTCCGACAAGCAGTATCGAGCTGATACCGCGGCGGTGCTTAAGCTGGGACATGTCTATAACGCCGCCGACATTAAGCAGGACGATAGTCTTATCAAAATGATAAGCTAAGAAATCAAGATTGGCATTCTCTTCGTCAGTAAGATAATAGTCGCCTTTGGTAGGAGTCCTGTCCCTGCCTTCTGTGGAATCACGGGAGATGACAAAGATCGCCGTATCACATCTGACTTCCGAAAAATCCTCTTCAGTGATCAAAGGCATCTTGGGAGTTTCAAATGCCATCTCAAAATATACGCTGGTTGCAGGAACACCGCGTTCCTTCGCAATGCTCTCAACCTTATCCATATAGGACTTAAGACTTGAATCATAAATCTCATCATACCTGTCCAGCCAGCCTTTTGAAGCGATCTCGAAACCGGCATCTTCAAGGCCGTCACAGATATTGATATTGTTTCTGGTATTAACTTCGCCGGAACCGCCGCCGCCTTTTACAGTATGTCTTGCACCATTGCCGTACAGAGCGATTCTTCCGGGATTTTTAAGAGGCAGAGTGCCGTCATTCTCGAGCAAAACCATACACTCACTTGCAAGCTCTCTTACAGTATTAGAGTGTCTGATTTCCAAATCAGTAATCGCATCGGTGGTCTTTGCGAGAAAATCCATAAAGTACTCCTTCCGTACGGCTGCCGACAGAAGCCGACTATATATTCAGCTAAACTCAGCCTATTATATTATAAAAAGCGTTTTCTACAAAATTACAAATTTATGATAAAAAAAGCGGGGTAAACTACCCCGCCCTCACCAAAATAAAAGACAATTCTATCTGAAATCCATTACGGGAATGACCTGTCCTCCCGTAAAGTAATCATAATCCGTTATCTCGCCCCCTCCGTAATACCGGATATCATCCACGCCGTAAACAGCATACTTAAGCACTCCACGGGTCCCGTCTTCAGGTTCTATCCTTATTATCAGCTGATAGACTTCCTGATCGGCTAATGCATTATCTCCTCCATCAATACTATAGGGAGACATATCCCTTGTGAAAAACAGTTTATTCTCATATGCACTCTCGTCATTGTTGGGATATACCGGAAAATCATCCAGGAAAGACTGTTCGGATAAAACACAGCTGCTGCTGATCCTGCCAATGCAGTTCTCACACTCCGGATCGTTATAAAATGAGTACGAGAAATCTTTGTCACTGCTTTCAGAATCAACACAAAGACCTGCTTTTGCAGGAAGATCCGTCAGCGGAAGCACGGCTACATAATCCAGATAACGGGTATCGATCGTGATGTCTTCCAGACACTGGTTGATAACCAGACCTTTGATGGAAGAAGCATGCCACATTCTGGCAATACCGTCTTCTATTCCTGAATAGATTCCGATATGGCTCCAATACTTATCATTATTATCATCATCCCAGAATAGGATGTCTCCGGGTTGGGCGCCTATGGCAGTAAGATATTCGATCCAGTCTTCATTATCCATGCCCTCGACATTTTCCCTGTGATCAAGTGCATCAACCAGCTCATCAACGTAATTGTGGTATAGCCATGTTACCGTAGTTCCGCCGGGTCTGAATATCTCGTACTTGTCGACATGACTTGCTGCAACGATATGCTCTTCATGGTAATCATATGAACACCAATATTTGTCCAAGTCTCGGTCAAAATCATGAACTGTATCGAACGTAAGGCGGAACACCAGGCTGACAAATCCGTCACATCCAAGATAGCTCTCCTGTGCTCCGTATGAATAGTCTATCCATTTGAGCCTGTCGCAGTTTTCAAGAACTTTTTGGACTAATTCTTCCTGTGACATGAAGTTGTCGGGGTCACCGCTTCTGTCTTTAAAGAGATCATAGAGGCAGTCATACATGCCTTCATCGGCAGATACTTCTTCAGGCTGAACATACGAACTTATAAGACCCGTGCTGATCACGGTCGCACATAACATCGCTATCGCCTTAACTGCATAGTTCCTTATGCTCTTAAAAAACATTCAACCTCGCTTTTTCCCCAGGACATATATTTTAGCAAGGCAAAAAGCAGATGTAAATTAAAATTCTATGTCAAAAAGGGATCACCAGGTCCATTCTTCAAAGAATCTTTTCTTTTTCCCGTCTTTGTTGTGACGCTTTCCCCACTCGTTGACGGAAGCCATGACAACGAGTATCGAGCCGGCAACAAACAGATAAATCAGCCAGACAAGCGAAGACCAGAATGCCAATGAGAGGTAAACTGCCACGGATATCATCGAGACAATACCGAGAATGAACCAAAGGCGGTTACGTCTGATAAAGGCATAAATGAATATTCCGAATGAAGCCGTTCCGACGATGATAAGATCAAGCACTTCACTGGTCATTGCGGCAGAAACGCCTTCTGCTATGAGGCTTAAAGCAACCCCGGTAAACCAGAAATACTTCATCGTGCTGTATGGTGCCGGCTTGATCACTCTGCATATCAGGAACAGCGTTCCCAGCATGAGGATGATATTGATCTCAAGACCGATCACGTCCGGATAGCTGAAAAACGGCTGGGCTACTACAGCGAAACATACAAGGGAAGCAAAAACACTGACGATGACCCTTACCGGTATTCTGACCCTTCCGGCAAGATTCATTACCAGAAGTGCCAATGTAAGGAATACCATCATGGCAACATAGTCCGCGCCATTAAGGCCAAACAGTAACAGGCATGACGTAAGGGACAGATAGTCTGCCGCTTTCGATGAGAATACTTTTTTCCTGAAGAACAGTCTTCCGAGGCCTGCGATAACAAGCGCGCCTACGATGCATAGAACGTTACACAGATCGGCATTATCGAGCATTCTGAATTCGTAAACAATAGAGAATTCTGATACAAGCACAGGTAAGATCGCAAAGAACTCAGCATCAAACAGAGTTAGCAGAATGGCAAAGATCACAGCGATAATGAGCATCTGCCAAGCGACGTCGAAAAGGGTTCCGGCATATGCGAACCAGAATATGGCAAACCCGACGAAGAAATATTTCATGCCGGCAGCATAGCGGGAAATAAAATCTTTTCCCTTTATCTTCAGTAAATGTGCTGCCCCGGCCGCCGCCATGTTAAGTCCCAGGAAAACCAAAGCCGCGATCTTATAAGCGAGAATCATACTATGCGGACTGTTATCGTCTGCTACAGTAACGATTTCATCATAGTAGGCAATAGTCATAAAGACACCTATCGCAAGAGCATTATGACATACGGATGCCCAGAACATAACGTCTGCGCCCACTTTCTTTTCCTTTAAAGGCTTAACCATTAAGGATACTGCAAGTACCATCACAGCAAGGCTCAGAAGCCATGAACAGATATTCACATGCGTGTAAAGTACCGAACGCGCACTGTCAAAATTATCTAATTCAAAGCAAGATGTGAAGGCCGCAATAACTGATGCGGCAGACAGAACGATGCCTGAAAGCATTACTCTCAAATCATCTTTCAGGAAGATCCTGACAGCAAGAGCTGCGACAGCCGGGATCAATGCCGTTAATGTAAAGTAAAGATGCCCCTGCATAGGGAACTCTTCGATAGTCAAAAAGAGCATTACGATTCCGAGATAATAAAATGCCGTTGCCAGCAAAGTGAAACCGACCTGTAAGGACAAAGGCTCCTCTTTCCTGAAGATTCCTTCCGGAATCAGATCAATTCCGGCAAGAGCAGGTTCTATGATCATTTGGAATATCAAAAGAATTACAACAAGGAAGCAGGAGACTACACCCATTACCGGAACTTTTTCGATAGCGATAAATGTCGGTATCGTACCCAGCGAGATCGTGAAAAGGAGATCCGACAGTATTGTCGAAAGCTTAAGCACTTTGAGAACCGCAAAGAGGATCACGATGATCGCTATTGTGATCGATGTAATAAAAACAGTGTCTTCAGTCGAATCAGCAAAAACGATCCACGAAAACGTTATGATCATCCCGACGAAAGGAAGCAGATATTTGGCCCATGCCCGTTCCTTAGAGAATTTGGCATACAGTACAAACGCAGCAAATTCAACGATGGCAGCTCCGAAGATCGCTCCGTCAGCTGCAAATGAAGAGAAGAATATCAGTCCTGCAGGGATAAACGTAAGTATCTCTGAATAGATCCTGAAGAATGCTTCACCTTCGAGTAATTTCGTAATGGCTATTATCCTGAAAACGAGCGCCAGCGTAGAAAGTCCGAGACAGATCATGCCCCATTCACCAATCCCGTCGGCTGCCTGTCCGATCTGTCCGCAGAGGAAGATCACGAGCCAGGTTAAGGCTATGTAGAATGTACCCTGATAGATATTTGCCTGAGTTTTCTCCTTAAAAAGCAGTCTTCCTCCGACCGAAGTCGCGGTCAGGACCAAAGCCGCCACCGTCGCGACAAGCCATCCGGTACCGCCTGAAAATGAGAATGCAGATCCCAGGAGATTGAACGTTCCCATTCCGACTATAACGATCGGACCCAAAAGACTTGCGAGCGTGTAAAGAGCAAATTCCGTCTGTTGGAGCTTTAATATCTTTCCTGCAAAGAATGACATTCCGTAAACGATAAATACGATCATTACAAGGCATATCGCCCTTACGCCTTCGGTCATCCACGGCCATGAACCTGTCATGAATGTCGCACCGACTATCGTAAGGAGCAGGACGCCGATACCAAACGTAATATTTATGCTGCTGAAAAACTTTTCGCGAGTCTTCTTTTCTTCAACAGGTGCCTGCTGGTACATCTGAACAGAAGCGTCTGCGGATGCCGGCTTTGCCCAGGAAGGCGTCGGATTCTGATCTGGAATCGTATTCTGAATCTGAGGCTCAGGTGTGGTCTGCGGTGTATATGTTTGTACAGGAGCTGAAGGTGCCTGAGGCTGAGCATATCCCTGCGGCCGGATCTCCGGCAACTGAATAAAAGTCTGCTGATCATATCCGGGCATCACGTTCTGTTGTGTAACAATGTTCTGCTGAGGCATCACAGAAGGTGCATTAGCATTCTGAGCCGCCTGATTCCCGTTACCGTATCTGAGATCATTTATCTCTTTTTCAAGTTCCTTGATCCTCTTACTGCACTTAATGAATTTTGTAAGGAAAACAATAAACAGGACACAGAAAATTACAGGCAGAAATATAAAGGTAATAAGAAAAGCAAATATAAAACCATCCATACCGTGTCCCCCTATATCAAGTAGTTTTGATAATCGGATATTAGCATTCAGACTATGCTTTGTAAATAGCTTTGATTATCAAAGTATTTTTGAATGTGGGGTAATTTTGTGGCACGCCGGACTAAGTGGAAGCCTACTAAAATGCCGAAAATATTGATTAAGTTGGTAATCTATACCTATAACGAACTTGTTATTTCGAGAGAATACCCACTAAAAATGGTTATTGGTGATTCCGGTGGGTAGTTTTATCAATCAAAAGAAATAATCCTGCCAAAAAGATACCCACTAAAACCGTAAAACTACGACTCTAGTGGGTAGTTTGAGCTTTTAAAATGATTCATAGCCTTTTCTAAAACCCACTAAAACATGCTAATCAGGCTGCAGGTGGGCAAAAGACAAATACAGAAGCTTACCTCTGCACCCTTCCCGAGCCGTCACCTTTCGCGAGCTTCTCCACTTCATCGATCGTTACACGGTTAAAGTCTCCGTCGATGGTATGCTTAAGACAGCTTGCAGCGACAGCAAATTCGAGCGCTTCCCTGTCACTGCCTAACTGATTGAGACCGTATATAAGGCCGCCGGCAAAAGAGTCTCCGCCGCCCACGCGGTCGACTATGTCATACATCTCATACTTTCGGCTGACTATGAATTCGGAACGGTTATTGAAAGCTGCCGCCCAGAAATTAATGTCTGCGCTCTTGCTCTCTCTTAAAGTAATAGCGACTGCTTTGACGTTCGGATACTGTTCGAGCAAGGAATCACTTAATCTCCTGTAATCTTCCTGATCGAGCTTACCGCCTTCCACATTGCTCTCACACTTAAGTCCCAGTGACTTCTGGCAGTCTTCTTCGTTGGCGATGACAATATCGGCATATGACGTCAGCACCTTCATTACTTCCTTGGCATCAACACCGTATTTCCAAAGATTCTTTCTGTAATTCAGATCAAGAGAGACCTTTATGCCGCGTTTCTTGGCTTCCTGTACAGCCATAACAGATGCATCTTTTGTCTCTTCAGATATAGCCGGAGTAATGCCGGATATATGAAGCCATTTAACATCACTGAATATCTTTTCCCAGTCATAACCGGAGGGCGCGAAAAGCGAAAATGCGGAATACGCCCTGTCGTAAATGACCTTGCTCGGGCGCTGGTTTGCACCAGTCTCGAGATAATAGATTCCCATCCTGCCTTCTGTTCTTATGATCTTTTCCGTTCCGACATTAAATCTTCTGAGCTCGGAGACAGCAGCATCGCCAATGTCGTTAGTAGGTATTACAGATAAAAAATCCGCTTCCAGTCCGTAGTTGGCAAGTGAAACTGCCACGTTTGCCTCACCGCCTCCGAATGTAGCCTCAAGTGACGGCGACTGAAGGAAACGCTCTCTTCCGGGGCTCTTAAGTCTTAACATTAACTCACCGAATGTCAGGTATTTACTCATTTTCTTGTCTCCTTAATGATCTTTACGGCATTTTCCGAAAGCATGGTTATCCTATCCCAATCATGATTAAGTATATCCTCTTTTTTGCATACCCAGCTGCCGCCAACTGCTGCAACCGATTTGTTTTCGATAAACTCTTTAAGGTTAGCTTCAGATACACCACCTGTCGGAAGGAACTTTATCTGACCGAACGGAGCGGATAAAGCCTTTATGGCCTTTATACCTCCGTATACGTCTGCGGGAAAGAATTTGACCACATTAAGTCCCAGACTTATTGCCTTCATGATCTCTGTCGGCGTGACTGCGCCGGGGATTACGGGAATGTTATTTTCGAGCGCCCACTTAACGGTCTCTTCATCCAGTCCAGGAGATACAATGAACCGGGCACCATTCTCAACTGCAAGTTTTGCCTGATCAACATTAAGCACCGTACCTGCACCGACGGTCATTTCAGGAACTTCCCTGCTGATAACTGAAATGCAGTCTGCAGCGCATTCGGTCCTGAATGTTATCTCCATGAAATCTATCCCGCCCTTGAGCAATGCACCGGCTAACGGAACGGCATCCTCCACTTTGTTTAAAACAACGACAGGCACTATCCCGGTCGCGAAAACCTTCTCTGAAAAAGTCATATTAAATACCTCTCAATCATTAACTAACATTCTACCATGTTTTTATTTGCGATTATAGACAAAATAATATATTTTATAGTCAATCAAATATATTGAGGTGACCTATGAACCGCTTTATCAATGACAATTTTCTTTTGAATAATGATATCGCAATCAATCTTTATAACGAATATGCAAAAGATCTTCCGATAATCGACTATCACTGTCATATCGATGCAAAAGAGATCGCCGAAGATATCAATTTCAAAAATATCACAGAACTGTGGCTCAAAGGCGACCACTATAAATGGAGACTCATGAGGACCTGCGGTATCGAAGAAAAATACATAACTGGTGACGCTCCGGACAAAGAGAAATTCATGATGTGGGCAAAGGCCATAGAATCCGCATTCGGTAATCCGCTCTATCACTGGACGTGTCTTGAACTGGCAAGATATTTCGACATACAAGAGCCTCTTACCACGCAAAATGCCGGGCGCATTTGGGATGAGACCACTGAGGTATTACAGTCGGGAAAACTGTCCGCAAGAAAAATCATGTCCATGTCAAATGTTGAACTTATATGTACTACAGACGATCCCTGCGACTCACTCATCCATCATGAGCAGATCAGGTCATCAGGATCCGGATCAAAGGTACTTCCCGCTTTCAGGCCGGACAATATAGTTGATATAGAGAAAGATAGTTTTAACTCTTATGTCGGGAAACTGGAATCCGTTTCCGGTATGAATATCTCCACCATGGAAGATTTGAAATCAGCTCTCATGACAAGGCTCGATCACTTTGGATCACACGGATGCATGATATCTGATCACGGTATGGAGTACATCATGTATGGTGAGGATCTTAACGTTACTTCAGATGATGTTATCGCAAAGAAGATCACTTCTCCTGATGCAGTATTAACCGATGAAGAGATCACAGCTTATAAGAGCGACATTATGCTCTTCTTTGCCCGCGAATATACCAGAAGAGGCTGGACGATGCAGCTTCACTTCGGATGCAAGCGCAACGTCAACAGTGTGATGCTCAAAAAAGCCGGGATCAACTGCGGGTGCGATACTATCACCGGCCAGTCCGATTTCGTAACTCCGCTGACGGGATTCATGGACAGACTTAATACTGAAGGTCTTCTTCCAAAAATGATCATCTATTCGCTTAACCCGACCGATAATACTGTCATCGATACGCTCTGCGGATGTTATAACGACGGCAGCGTAACCGGAAAGATCCAGCACGGAGCCGCCTGGTGGTTCAATGATAATCTTGCAGGCATGGAAGACCAGCTCAGATCGCTCTGTGCGCAAAGTTCTCTTCCCTGCTTTGTCGGAATGCTTACCGACTCAAGATGCTTCCTGTCTTATACCAGGCACGAATATTTCAGAAGGATCTTCTGTAATTATCTCGGTACGGAAATAGAACGCGGAAGGTTCCCCTATGATCAAAGGATTCTCAAGGACATCATCGAAAAAGTATGCTATAAGAACGCATTGGATATGTTTAACCTCAACATTTCATATTAACTGTTTTTGACGGACTAAACTGGCGAGAATTCCATTTTGGTCCGTCGCAACAAATATAAGAAAACACAAATAAGGGGCTGTCATTACGACAGCCCCTCTCATTTTGCTTAAAGTGATCGCTTAAGGATCAATTATCATCCTTTGTAGAGTTCACCGTAGATGTCAACAAGACCCTGAACGTTGAGCTCATTGCAGGACTGAACATATGCATCCCACTGAGCGTCGATATCTTCCTGACCTGTTACGAACTTCAATGTCCATGCATTTACGTTACTGATCAGAGGTGTAGCGATGAGGTTGATCTCTTCGTTCTGGTCTGCAGTAGGAGCAACACCGGGAGCGAGCGGAGGTATATCTCTGTCGTTATAATCTCTTTCAACATAATCAGCTACAGGAGGAATAAGGTTGTCAGACATCTCTGCAACTGTACCGCCGTACCAGAAGTTACCGCCTGCATAACCCCACTTAAGTCTGATGTCTGTCATTGACTCAGCTTCGTCGTTACCATAGCCCAAGCCTGAGCAGCAGAAACCATCCATAAGCTTCTTATTGCCGTCTGCATCTACTGTGTAGTGAACGCCTTCAACACCCCACTTTGTAAGGTCATATGCCTCGTGAGAATAGAAGAGCCAGTCAACGAATCTGAGCATCTCGATAAAGCCTTCCTCTCCGAGTTCATCAAGAGCCTTCTTAGAGATCATTACGCCGTTCTCAAGTCTTTCAGGAGATACTGTGGAATTTCTTGTAGAACCGATTGGGATCGTGATTACATAGTTTTCGAAGTTGCCTGCGCCAAGCTGAGCTGTCATGTTCTGCTCATAGTTAGCCCACTGGCCCTGGTTGATAGACATGATAGCTGTCTTGCCGTTGTAGTACTGAGCTGTAGCTGTAGCATCATCCTGAGTGAATGTCTCGGGATCGAGGATACCTGCTTCGATAAAGCTGTTTGCAGTCTTTAAGAATGCCTTATAGTTTTCTGTTGTAGGTGAGAAGATGAACTTGTTGGCACTATGATCGAATCTCATACCGTTGCCCATGTTCCAACCAGCATTACAATCATATGTTGCAGCAATAACGCCAAGGAGGTTTCCGCCGCTGCCCTGTCCTGATTCGTTTCCGCACCAGAGGTCAGACCAGATGTAATCACTCTCTTCGCACATACCCTGCTCTACCATGTATGCCTTAACCTTCTTCAAAGCTTCAAGGAAGTCAGCCCATGTCCAATCCTTCTGAAGTGCAACAACGTCAACACCTGCTGCATCCCAAATATCCTTTCTGATTACGAAAGAATAGTTGATGAGGTTAGCTTCCTTCATACCGGGAAGCTTATAGTATTTACCGTTAGCTCTTGTGATAGTCTGGATATCACCGGACAGATTATAAGTATTGTAGAACTCTGTATAGTACGGCATGTACTGAACATAGTCAGAAATGGGAACGATGGCACCGCCGTCTACGAAAGCGGAATCGTCATAGATCTTGGGAATGATGTAAGCTGCATTACCTGCATTGATATCGAGCGTGATGTTATCCATGTAGTCGCCGCTGTCATAGGACTTGATGTCGAGCGTTACATTGGTCATTTCTTCGATCTTCTTGAAAACGCCCTCCGTCTTCCAGGTATCTACCATCGGGTACCATGATGCATCACTGAAGAACATGGTGTAGGTTACAGGCTGGTCAGCATGGAATGTCTGGCCTAATCCGTATGTGTAGCCCAGATCATCACCGGTTTCAGCTGTAGTCTCGATCTGACTGGGAATCGTTGTAGTCTCGGAAGACTCGCCGGGGCCGCCACTACAAGCAGCTAGACTGGAAAGCATTGAAACTGCAAGACCGACAGATGCTACTTTTGCAAGTTTTGTTGTCTTCATAACTGTTTCCTTTCTTTTTGTTTCATTTTTCTATTGCCGTGGGTTACCCCTGTAGCACAAATTGATCATTCCTTTACGCCGCCGAGCATCATGCCCTGCACGTAGTATTTTTGGATGAACGGATATACGCATATGATCGGAAGGACCGTAAGGACCATTGCGCAGGATTTGATGTTTGCAGTCATATTCTGGGCGTCAGGATCAGACGAACCTGCACCTCTTATGATCGTCTGGAGAAAATATGCGACCGGCCACTTTACCTTGTCCTGCAGGTATAGTTTTGCATTGAACCAGTTGTTCCAATACATGACCGCATAGAACAATGTCATCGTTGCAATTATCGGTGTGGAAAGAGGTCTTGCGATAAACCAGAAAACGCCCCACTTGTTAAGGCCGTCGATCTCGCCTGCTTCTTCAAGATCTTTCGGAATGCTCATGAAGAATGATCTCATGAGGATTACGTAATATGTGCTGATGAGCATCGGGAGAATGAAGCCCCACATCGAATTCTTAAGTCCGAGCCTTAAGATCAAAACGTAGTTTGCGATAAGTCCGCCGCCAAAATACATCGTAAAGATGATGAACGGTGAAAGGAACTTGTTAACCTTGAGATTCGTTTTCGAGAGCGGATATGCAAGGATCGATGAGAAGAAAAGTGATAATACCGTTCCTACCAGCGTATAGAAAACCGTGTTCATGTAGTAAACGATAAACTCAGGGATCTTAAGATCCGGGAAAAGCTTCGGAAAAGGTGCGATCGGATTTCGAGTAATAACATAAATATATGTATCGACATTAAACCCTTCAGGAATAAGTCCGGTGTGTCCGGCAAAAATAGCCTGATCCGAAGAGAAAGACTGTGAGACGAGATAGAGGAAAGGATAAAGAGTAGCAAATGAGATCAATATCATTATGATGGTATTGAAAACCGTGAATACCCTATATCCCTTGGATTCTTTGATCTGGTTCTTCGGATTATGAATATGGATCTCAGGAGTCGAATTATCTATAGTACTCATTCTGATCCCTCCTTACCACAGACTCGTCTTGGCTACTTTGCGTGATACAAAGTTTGCGCATGTAAGAAGAACAAGATTTATCAATCCTTCGAACAGACCTACAGCCGTCGCAAAGTTAATGCTTCCCGATTCGACACCCATTCTGAATACGTATGTCGAAACGATATCACTTGTCTCATAAGTCATCGGACTGTAGAGCAGATATACTTTCTCGAAAGCTCCGCCTGAACCTACAAGTCCGCCGATATCAAGAATAAGAAGTGTAGCAATTGTAGGAAGAATACAAGGAATGGTAACGTGCATTACCTGCTGGAAATGCGAAGCTCCGTCAACCGTGGCAGCCTCATAAAGCGAAGGATTAATACCGGACATTGCTGCGAGATAAAGTATCGTGCCCCAGCCCAGGCTCTGCCATATGCCAGATGTCACGAAGATGGTTCTGAACCATTCTGCAAGCGAAATAAAGCTGATCTTCTCACCGCCTAACTTAAAGATAAGGTCATTGATCGGACCGTGTGTCGAGAGAAGTTCTTTGACCATTCCGCAAACGATGACCATGGATATGAAGTGTGGAAGATAAGAAACAGTCTGCACGAACTTCTTCCAGTGAAGATTTTTGATCTCGTTTAAAAGCAGGGCAAAGATCAGCGTGAGCGGAAATCTGAAAAGAAGGTAAAGACCGTTAAGGATCAGCGTATTCGAGAATGCCTGCCAGAACGGTTTTGCAGTTATGAACTGCTTGAAATACTTTAATGTCAGAGGTCCCTGACCGAAGATGCTTCCGCCCGGATTGTACTTACGGAAAGCAAGGATGTTACCAAACATCGGGATATATCTGAAGATAATGTAGTAGATAACGGGAAGTAAAAACATAGCATAAAGCTGCCAGTTAACCCTGACATCTTTTGTGATTCTTTCACGAGCAGAGATTTCCTTGGGAGACCACTCGGTAACCTGTGCAATCTGTTCTTTCTTACCCATCTTGGTTAACCCCTTGAGACCTTAATGATGTAAAATGCTAACTTATCAAGCGTTCTTGTATGCTTGCATGTTAGTTGCGATGATATGAGATTATCACCACGTTAGTGATATGTCAATAGACTTCTACCATTCTAGCGTGCGAATTTGTGCGATTCGGATAAAAGACTTTCACATCGTTGGGATTTCACGGCATTTTTCACGACGTGTCGTGAAAAACATCGTGTATTTTTTCGAAAATCATGAAAAATCCCTGCAAAGTTCACGCTATGCCGTGAAATTCGCAGGGAATTATTAAGTAAAATTATTGAATATATTAAAACTGCATTGAAGCTTCAGCCACGTCAGCTCCTATACTGCTCTTGTTCTGGGGGTGAAGTTCATATATCGGATCAGGGCAAGGACTGTTTACGACTTTTACGTTGCTAATATAGGTTGGTGCATCATCCTGAAGTTTTTGAATCTGCTTCCATCCTTCAGGTACAGTTGTATCTCTGAGCGGATTGATGTAATCAGCGATCCTGACCATTACCACCGGAACTTCTCCGAAGATCTCACGCATCTTCTTAAACATAAGGATCATCTTCTTATCATAACCTTCAGGGAATTCCGCGTTGGATTCACCCTGGCACCACCATATCTGGGAAATGTTAATATTCTTCAGAGTGATAATGCTTGCATAGTATAGTGATGAAGGAATGTTCTGAGCCATTTTATTTCCAACGAACTTCTCGGTTATCTTCTCGGTAACCATCTTCCATTCTCCGGTAAGATCGATGTTTCCGGAAGATGTTTCAAGACGGTAAGGATGTCCGGGAACAAAACCTCCTGCACCATTCTCAATGATCAGTCTTATCCAAATCGTATTCTTACCTGTTTTCAGCAGCGAACTGTCGAAGACATATTTCCGCGGAGGATACTGGTATTCGGTTCTGCCGACTTCAACACCGTTTAAATATGTAACATCAGCATCAATCAGATCACCTATTCTGAGCATACATGTGCCTTCCGGGATCTTCTCCAGATCGAATTCTTTTGCAAACCAGACACTTCCGAAAAGATTATCACCGACTATGCACGGCATCTTTACATTTACACCGTCTGCCAATGCTTCTTCTATGGAGAAATCTTTGTCGACGGTATTTTCGCGCCACTTAACGACCTTCTGATTTCCTTCATCGACATAAGCTTTAAGAACGCCCTTGCCTCTGAACGGATCGATATCATCATCCTTTGTTCCGGTCTCGAAAAGATCCTCTTCGCACATAAAGGATTCGATGTTGGCACCGCCCTGGGCTGTAAGGATCAGACCGACGGGAACATTCTTCGCTTCGAAGATCCTTTTCGCTGCATAAAAACCGATGGCGCTGATCTCATCCTTACCGGTTCCGCATGCTTTGATCCAGTTGTTCTCCGGAAGCGTGCAGAACGGCTCTTCACCCTTAAGCGGAATCTCAAGATCAGGGGTCAGTCTGTACTGTCTTACATAAGGATAATCCTTGGCCTCTATCTCCTCTTTATTGAGGTCGATCGTTCTTATGACGGGAAGCTCCATGTTGGACTGACCCGCGAGCATATAAACGTCACCTATACATACGTCTTTTATGGTGATCACATCAGTGCCTTCGACTTTAAGCTCGGTATCGAAAATCACATCCATCGGAGGGAAAACGGCTTTGAACGATCCGTCCTCAACTTCAGCCGTGACAGAATTGCCTGCAAGTGTAATGACCACTTCGCTTTTTGAACTCTCGAAACCTTCTATTATCAATTCTTTATTTCTTTGAAGAACCATTCCGTCTGAATATATTCCAAGCAGTTTTGTAGCAGTCATGATCTTAGCCATCCTTCCTTTAGAGACGTTTATGTCTGTATATAATCATATAGTCTAACATTCTAGTTGACAAGTCGTCCACATTACTCTTATACTGACAATCGAGGAAGATAATATGGCAAAGAGATCTTTTGACCACATTACAAACAGCTGGCTCTACAGAGCTGCTAAAGCAGTAGGAGATGTTGTTATCATCTCTGTCCTGTTCCTGTTATTTTGTCTTCCCGTAGTTACCATAGGAGCTTCGGTTACGGCTTTATATTACACCGTATATCGCAAATACTATAAGAAAATCGATAACATAAGTAAAGACTTCATTCACTCTCTTAAAGACAATCTTAAAAACGGAATAATAATTCATCTCATCTACTCTGCATATTGTGCTGTTGTCGGATTTAACATCTACTTTGCTCTCTTCGGCTGGGGCGACGTAAAACTCCCGGACTGGTACATGATCGTATCATTATTTCCCCTGCTTCCGGTCATCTTCACAATGCCTTTCGTATATCCCCTGATGGCAAGATTCAATAACAGCATTAAGGCAACGATCAAAAACAGCTTCACGCTCTCAATGATAAACTTCCCGAAGATAATCCTCATTTGGCTTATAGTAATCCTTGCGATCGCAATAAGCATAGGCTTTCCTCCGTCTGCACTGGTTATTCCCGCATGCGCAACATACCTTTGCCAGATGATAACCGAAAAGGCTTTTGATGCTGCTGTAAGCGTCGAAAAATCCCGCGGAGAAAAAAACGAAGCATCTGATCTTTCAGATATAAGCAGCACCGGAGAGGAAGCTTATGACTGAATATCTTAACTACATCCAGCTGTTCTCCGGCATCGTTGCAGCAGCACTTGTCTTCATCGGAATATTCATAAGTGCTAAAAAACTTAATCCGGATAAATATGAAGTCATTCCCGTAAAGACGACAATAATATCAACAGCCCTCATAATCGTCGGACTGCTCTTCTACTCATTAATGAAGACATGCACCAACATGACGATAGTTACAGAAGAATCATATGAGATTGGAACACTCTACTTTGCTTCTTTGGAAGAAGTAATAAAGTCACTCGGCTTTATCGTATTTATCCCGCTCCTGTTCAGACTGTTCAAGCCAAAGTCACGGAAGACGGAGCAGACAGAGAATATTATTTCCGGAGAAGAATGATCATCCTTTCCGGTTTTTATGCACCACTAAACATAAGTGCTCAAATCCATTGGAAAAACAATGACAAATTCAATATTCCTCCCCTATTTTGCTATATTTTGAAGGGTAGTTATGACCCTTAATAAGAGTTAACATTTCAATATGTCATGTTCTATTGACAGAGAACAAGTTTACTAGTATGCTAGTAGGCATAATGAGAATTGAGTATTATCACGATATTCTCTTTTCAGTCTTTTTTCGGTGGTAATTGTGCATGAAATTGGTTTTACGGTGGTTTCCTTACGGTGATGACAGCGTAACCCTTAAGCAGATAAGACAGATTCCGGGAGTCAGCGGCGTAGCCACGCATCTTACCAGGATCCCTGTTGGTGATGTCTGGACTATGGATGAGATCAATCTTGTAAAAGATGAGATCAATTCATACGGTCTTGAGATGGAAGTCATCGAAAGCCTAAATATTCATGAAGACATAAAGAAGGGCCTCCCTTCAAGAGATATGCTCATTGATAACTACATAGAATCGATGAGAAATCTTTCCAAAGCCGGCGTTAAGTGCATCTGCTATAACTTCATGCCAGTCATGGACTGGTACAGAAGCAATCTTGCCAAGGAACTTCCCGACGGAAGCAACGCCATGGCATACAGTCACAGCGTAGCAATGAATCTTACCCTTGAGAAGATCACTTCTTCTATGATCGACGGATCACATAATTTCAGCCTTCCCGGCTGGGAACCCGAGAGGTTCGCGCAGATGGCCGAGGACATCAAGTTCTATCAGAATATGTCATCTGAAGACTACTTTAAGAACATCAAGTATTTCCTCGATGCGGTTATACCGGTGGCAGAAGAATGCAACATCAATTTCGCAGTACATCCGGACGATCCTCCGATGCCCCTGTTCAACCTGCCGAAGGTCGTAAACAGCAAAGAATCCATTAATACATATCTGAATCTCAACACTTCTAAGAGAAACGGTCTTACGCTTTGCACGGGAAGCCTCGGAGCAGGAATACATAATGACGTTCCGGATATTGCTAAGACTTTCACTTCAATGGGCAAAGTTCATTTCGTTCACTTAAGGAACGTCAAGCACGATACTGAAAATGATTTCCACGAATCTGCACATCTGTCATCCTGCGGTGACCTTGATATGCTTGCCATCGTAAAAGCACTTTATGAGAACGGATTTGACGGTTACATCCGACCTGACCACGGCCGCATGATATGGGATGAAGTAGGAAGACCCGGGTATGGTCTCTATGACCGCGCTTTGGGAGCAACATATATAAATGGTTTATGGGAAGCCGTTACTAAACTTTGTTAACTTATTTGTTTTCATAAGGCAACTACTCCTCCCCGCCGGCAAAACCGATAATCTTATAACGATTTATAAGGTTATCGGTTTTGTTAGAAAAGAGGACTTAGAAAGGAAATTATTATGAACCTGTCTAAAGAGAATCTGAAAAACACCGAATTCTGGAACAGCATAAACGTTACTTTGCCTGAATATGATATAGATGCCTGCATCAAAGCAACGACTGATGCTCCGGTGTGGCTTCATGTCGGCGGCGGCAACATATTCCGGGCATTTATCGCAAGGATAAACCAAAGACTTCTTAACCAGGGCTTAACTGACACAGGCATCATAGTCTGCGGGACACAGGATTACGAGAATTTCGAGAGGGTATATAAACCGTTCGACAATCTTTCGATCATCTGCGATCTTAAACCTGACGGTAATACCGGTTATGAGATAATCGGAAACATCACTGAAGCTGTCGCAGCAAACTACGACATTCCGGCAAATATCCAAAGACTGAATGAAATAGCAAGGAATCCTTCCCTTCAGATAATTTCATTTACGATCACGGAAAAGGGATATGCGTTAAGAGATGCTGACGGAAAGCTTTACGAAGCAGCAGCAAAGGATATGGAAAACGGTCCTTCACATCCGCTTACATGCATGGGCTTTATCGCTGCACTTCTTTTCGAGAGATACAAAGCAGGCAAATATCCTTTGGCCCTGGTCAGTATGGACAACTGCAGTCATAACGGAGACAAACTCAGATCATCAGTTTTGGAGATAATAGATGCCTGGACCGGTAAGGGTTATGTTGATGATTCTTTCCGCGATTATGCAAATGATCCATCCCGAATAGCGTACCCCTGGAGCATGATCGACAAGATCACACCCAGACCTTCAGACGAGATCCTGAATAAACTTACCGGTCTCGGCATCGAGAATCTCAGGAGCGTAAAAACAACGACCGGTGTCTTTGCAGCACCTTTCGTAAATGCAGAAGTTCCCGAATACCTTGTCATCGAAGATCTATTTCCCAACGGAAGACCTGCCCTCGAAAAGGGCGGTGTTATCATCACCGACAGAGATACTGTAGACAAAGCAGAGAGAATGAAGGTCACGGCATGCCTTAATCCACTTCACACCTCACTTGCAATATTCGGATGTCTTCTCGGGTTTACAAAGATCTCAGATGAGATGCAAGACGATGACTTAAGAACTCTTGTCACACGGATGGGCTATAACGAATGTCTCCCTGTCGTATGCGATCCGAAAATACTTAATCCCGAAAATTTCCTTAAGGAAGTCCTCGAAGAAAGATTCCCTAATCCTTTCCTCCCCGACACACCTCAAAGGATCGCGACCGATACCAGCCAGAAACTCCCGATCAGATTCGGAATCACTTTGAATTCCTATCTGACGGAAAAACCTGAAGAACTATCCGGACTGAAACTTATCCCTCTCGTTATCGCAGGATGGCTCAGATACCTTCTTGCGTTTGACGATAACGGAATTGCTTTTGAGATAAGTCCTGACCCGATGGCAGGTTTCTTCCAGAACGAGCTTAAAGCTGCCGGCATCAGTTACCGCATGAACGGAAGCGTCTGCGGAAAACTTTCCAAGATACTTTCCAATGAGACCGTATTCGGGATCGACATTAACAGAACGGGCCTTACACCCGTGATCGAGAGTTATCTGGATGATCTTATCAAGGAGAACGGAGCCGTCAGAAAAACACTGCACAACGCTGTTGCTAATTAGTATGTAAGAAGTGGACATAAATTATTTTTTATGTTAGCTTTTTTATAGACTTCGTTAATTAAAGGGGATTTCCATAATGATCATCACGCCCAAAAACACATTCGAACCTAACCGCGAGTATGCTTTTCGTATCGTAAAAGACAACATCATCAACATGGAAATCAAACCGGGAAGTCTTATCGGAGAACAGGAGATCGCCACACAGCTTGGCATCTCAAGAACCCCCGTACACGAAGCATTCCTTGAATTATCCAAATCCAAGATCGTAAACATCCTTCCCCAAAAGGGCTGCAGCGTTTCCCTCATCGATTACGAGCTTATTAAGGAATCCAGGTTCCTCCGTATCGCAGTCGAAGGCGCGCTTCTCAAGGAAGCCTGTGACGTTGCCACCGAGCAGGACATTCAGAATCTCTATGCAAACATCAAGCTTCAGCAGTTCTATATCGAGAATGATCCGCCTAAATTTTTGGATTATGATAATGAATTCCACAAGATGATATATGTTGCCTGCAACAAGATGCAGTGCTTCTATATGGTAGGTCTCATGAGCCTTCATTTCGACAGAGTAAGATCCTTGTCCCTCAAGACGATCAAGGATGTTAAGCTCGTATCCGATCATAAAGCAATAGCTGATGCCATCGCCGCTCATGACAAGGATGCAGTCGAAGCAGCATTCGCTAAGCATATGTCAAGATTCGACCTTGACTGGGACATCATAAAGAAGGCTTACAGCGAGTATATAGCTGAATAAGCCGGTTCTTCTTTTACACCGAAAACTAAACATACCCACCAAAATGCAGAATTGATTGTTTTGGTGGGTATTCTTTTGCAGATATTTGGATTCTGAAGAGTAGTATTTACCCACTTAAAGAGCGTTTTCGCGGTTTTAGTGGGTATTTGAATGGGCGTAATGGACTACGGGAAGGCAATTACTACCCATTAAAATACAAATATAATATTTTAGTGGGTAACTTCCAGAAAAATAATCAAAATTGAAAGCACTTCATACCCACTAAAGCCCTAATTTCTGCATTTAGTATGCTTACCGATTATTTCGGGATTTGAAAAATTAATCGGTATTTCATTTTTCGAAAATAATAATCAGATCTCCAGCTTAACATCCTCAGCACTAGTGATCTCGCAGTTGCCCTGAAGATCTTCATAGACATAAACGAGCACCAGTGAAGATTTAGTGTCCTTGCCGGAAGCGGAAGGCATCGTCTTGCAAAGGATCGCATGATTTGTGCCGGAAACGATCTGGGAACCGACATATGCGATAGGTTCGTATAGATCTCCGCCCTTTGCTTCAGCAGCTTTATATACCATGTTCTTAACGTCATCAGTAATTGCTGCAGATTCCGCGTAGCTCCATCCGCCAACCATCGGGGTACCGTCATCGCTTGCAGCCTCTGTGCCTGGAAGAACTAACCTGTCATCCTTCAGATAGGTTGCATCTCCCTGAAGATCAACATAGACATATGTAAGGACCATAGATCCCATCGCGTTATTTGCGGTAATTGTCGGAGTGCAGAGGAAGCAGTAATTTGTGCCAGATACGATCTGTGTTCCGAGCAGAGCGACGGACTCATAAAAATACCCGTCAAGTTTACCGACTGCTTCTTCGAAATACTTTTTCTGATCCACAGTCACTTTATTGATCTGCGGGATCTCCCAGGAGTCTGTGCTGATCTTAGTGCTGAATACTTCTTCTCCGTTTACTTTAACGTCAGCATTTATGTTAACGGAGTTGTTTATCTTGCAGGCTGTAAGACCACATGTAAGGATCACTGCAGTAAGCCCGAGTGTAAAAAGCTTTGTTGTTAATCTCTTCATAATTAATTCTCCGTATATCTTGATTGGTTTTATGCCATGAATACAGTCAGCCGGAATCAAATGTTGCATTACCCGGCGAACCAATTAATAAGCATATACAAACCGAAAAGAATTACAAGCATGATGACATTAATGACTGTGAAACTTAAAAGATAACTCCCCTGCTTTTTCTCTGTCCCGGCTTTCTGTTCCTTTGCGAAAGAAGCATGAAATCTGTATGTGATGAGACTTGCCATGCTTGCTATGATCGTACCGAGTCCTCCAAGATTCGTGCCGATGACAAGAGCCTTGCCGTTATCGGTAAACGCTGACAGCAGCATGGCGGCAGGGACGTTGCTTATGATCTGTGAAGATAAGATCGCAGCCGGTACAGGCCAGCTTGATACCAGTCCCGACAAAGCGCCTGTTATAGTATCGATACGTCCGATATTACCTATCAGAATGAAGAAAAATATAAACGTTGCAAGAAGGTTATAATCCACTTTCAGATAGGCTTTGAAATCCATGACCGCCATCACGACGATCGTTATGACCAAAGAGATCAGGTAATCAAGGATACCAATTACGGTCATGATGTTCAGCAGGAAGAGCAGTATATAAACAACAAGTTTTACTATGGGGAGTTTTTGGATCACAAATCTGTCATTATCTTTAAGCTTCTCTTTTCCGCTTACCAGGATAAAGGTCATTACGACAACCAATAACAAAGAGAAAAGAGAATACGGAAGCATAAGGAGAAAGAAATCTCCAAGGCTGATCTTGTAATGCTCATAAAGATAAAGATTCTGGGGATTACCGATAGGTGTCAGCATGCTGCCGAGGTTTGCCGCAACAGTCATGATAATAAGCGTGAACATTAGCTTTCTGTTATCACCAAAGGGTTCGAGCACCATTATGGCAAAAGGAACAAGGGTTACGAGCGAGACGTCATTTGTAAGGAACATGCTCATAAAAAATGCCATAAGCGACATAAGAAGACTGATTCCCCTGTAAGTCTTTACCCTGGAAAGGAGCACATTCGTCAAGAGCTTAAATGTTCCGATACGCGACATGGCTGCTACTATCAGCATCAGACAGAAAAGCAGCGCGAGAACCCTGAAATTAATATATCCGGAATACTCCATATCGGGTTTTACGATAAAACAGGATATGACAGCAAGAATCCCTGATATGAACAGGATCGCATTATTCCTGATGTAAGCTGTAACCTTCTGCATTTTCCACCTCGTCTGACCAAAGGTAGATTGTACATCTTTTTCGAAATAAAGGAACGGATCATTCCTGCTGTACATGCATAAGAAAAGCCCGGAAAATATCCGGGCTTTAGGTCCATTTGATGGGGTCAGGTCCCTTCAAATTAATTAAAGCATTGCGATTGCTTCTTCAATTGTCTGAGCCTTATCTTCTTTGATAAGATCTATTATCGAGCCGACATGAGAAGGATTGCGGTATTCATAAGGAATAAGCGGCTCATACTTGCGCATCTCATTAAGGTTGCTCTGAAAAAGGTCGAGCATCTTCTGGTTATTTATGCCTGCGTTGTACCTGGCTTCAGCCTCCTGGTTCATTAAATCAGCATTCCTGTTAAAATCTTCCTGCTTTCTTTTGGAGACTTTTACTCCGAAGAAGATAATGACGGCCGCAACGATCAAGGCTATGATAAATCCGGCAAAGGTGTCACCCAACATACTTGCTGATGCCGCCTGCGAATTCGTATACATCTGGCTGCTGGTAGCGGCATTATAGGCGATTATGAACGTTGCAAGAAAATAAACACCATAGCCTCCGACTAATCCTCCGACCAGGAAAGGCCAGAAAAACTTAATAAATGATCTCTTCTTGTAAGTCGTAGGCATTGAGGGGAAATTGCTTTGCGGTTTGATCATCGACTGAAGTTCTTCATTATCGATGAGGAGCTGCAGATAACATTCCAGCTGATTAACCAATACTGATTTGGTAAATCCGGAATTACCGCTGGAAAATTCCAATTTGTTCTTCCCTTGATAACCTGTATGGGCCTGAGTTCCGCATTTGGAACATACACCATTAGCAAACGGCAGAAGAGCGCCACATTTTTTACAGAATGCCATATCAACCTCCTTAAGTACTACACCTTATTCTTAAGAAAAAACCTGCGTTTTTAAGCACAGGCCTTTCATAATGTATAAATGATACAACAACAAATAACCCTTTACAAATGATTTCAGCAACAGACTTTGTTTCTTCCTGTCTCTTTCGCAGTATAGAGTTTCTCGTCTGCCGCACTTACATTATCTTCGATCGTTCTTGCCGGATCAAAGCTATTACATCCGAAGCTCATGGTGCATCTGATGGTATTTCCGTCAGCTTCGATTTCAGAATCCATGAGTTTGATTCTGATCTCTTCGGCTTTTTTGACAGCACCTTCAATATCCGAATCACGCATAACCATGACAAACTCTTCGCCGCCCCATCTGTATACGCTGTCTTTTTCGCCGCATGAGGCTTCGAGAAGATCTGCCGTGAACCTGAGAACATCGTCTCCCGCATTATGACCGTATGTATCATTGACACGCTTGAACTTGTCTATGTCACTGATGAATAAAGACATCGTCTTGCCTGAACCGGGAATAAGATAATCCTTAAACTTCCCTCCGAAATCATAATAGAAACCCATTCTGTTCTTAAGTCCCGTGAGCCTGTCATGGTGAGATTCCTCAAGGAACGTCTCTGATTCCAGGGCAATTCCGCAGACGAGCGCAGCAAGTGACAGTTTCTTCGGATCAGACTCATCGTCAAACCCGCTGCCGTCATTCTTATTGATGAGCTGAAGTGCTCCTATGAAATTGCCGTTAATATCAGCAACAGGAAGAACAAGCACGGACTTTGTCCTGTAACCGGTCTTGATATCGATCTCTTTATTGAAATCAGGATCTGAATAGGGATCATTTGTAATAACGGGTTTCTTTGTTCTCAACGCCTTGCCGACAAGACCGGAATTATCAGGAATGACTATCCTGTCAACGCCGGTAGCAGACATTGTCCATATCTGACCCTTTCTCTTATCCCATTTCCAGAAACTTGCCCTGTCAGCATCTACTATGGTTTTCCCGAGTTCAGTGAGATACGAGAACAACAGATTGTGATCACTGCTGTTGTTCATGCACATATCTTTATAAAGACTGTCGGATATCTCGAAAATGCCTTTAAGCATTCTGCCGCTGTCTTCAAGAGTAGAAGTGCTCTGGTCGATCGGTGCAAACTCTGCACCGGTATCTTTCATTACCTGAGCTATCCGTTTCTCATCATCCATATGCATCAGATATACATGTATTCCTGAAGAAACATATTCCGTTATCTTTTGGACCATATCGCTGCAATAAAGATGGACTGTAGTCTTATATGCCGAGATCTCGGTATAAAGATATGCTCCGCTCTCCAAGTATTTCTCGAAAGGCACGATCGTATTGGTATCGCCTGTATATATAACCTTATTGCCTTCCACCTTAAGGCAGTAACCGAAGCATTTTCCTTGAAGTTCTTCCGTATGACTGGTCGGTATGGAACAGACTAGCCATTCTTTTTCAAGATCATCAACGCAGATCAGTTCAAACCAGGTACTGTTACAGCCCTCAACCCTGGAGAGAAGATAGAACAGATCAGCTTCCACTTCTTTCGAAGGAGCAACAACCGTAATCGGAGTATTTACGGAAAACTGCAGAAGATCTATCAGCATCCCGATCCCGCCGACATGATCGCCGTGCGTATGCGTTACCAGCACATAAATATGATCATATAAAGCCAGATTCTTATCATTCAGTCTCTGGAATGCGCTCATCGGACAATCGATCAGAATAAGCTCATCATTTTCCACGAAGTAAGCACTGTTGTGCTCATCCGTAAAAGCAGACCCTCTACCAAGAAACTTCAGCATCTTAATTCCTCCGATCAGCTTCAAGAACCCAAATCAGCCTGTCTTGCCTTTGAGTAATTTGATATTAGTATATTATACCAAATAGTAGCGGATGCTTAATCTCAAAATAGCAATGAACGGATCAGGAATGAATTACTGTGCGTTTCCGGCAGCAACCTCCTTAGGCTTATCTTTGCGGTAAAGCAGAATGTATGCTCCAAGGAAGGTTCCGATCGCTGCAACTGCGAAAATGATCTCAAAGATCCAGTCAGAGACATTGATAACTCCTGCCAGCTGTAATCCTGCCATGCTGTCTATAGCGGTGTGAATGACGACAGCGAGCGGATAGAGCCACCACTTTTTTTTATCCTTGCAAGCGTAAAAGACAAGGATCGACGCTCCGATGTGATAGAGAACAGCAATTAACCTGTCAACCAGCGCTAACCCCAGCATGCCTGCTGAGAATGTCGTGATCTGTTCAACTATACCGTTTATCTGTTTAACAACATCCGGTGTGAGAGTATCTTTGACCGGTTCGATCATGAGCTCAAAGAACGAGCCCTGGTTCAGCATAAGAGCGAAGACGAAATACTCGATATATGTGATACCCAGGATAAACATTGCCTCAAAACCGCCGTGACCTATTCCGTGTGACAGACCGGTTTCTCTCTGCTTTCTCTTGCGGAGCAGCGTCTTGAACGCTACGAATCTTCCGGTCTCCTCGAAAACACCTGGGAAAAGACCGACGATGAATGCCCAAAGGACCGGTCTCGCATTTACAAATTGGCTGACGGGGCTGTCAAGCTGGATTACCAGAGCCTGAAGAGGCTTCTCGATAACGATCGCAAACAACAGGAAAGTTGCCGCGCCGATCAGGACTGTCGTAAAGGGTTCATGCTTCTTTTTGCACCAGATGACCGCTGTGATCAGAGGCAGAGCGATTCCTAAAATCGCCGTTAACAGCATGAGTACCATAGAAGAAGTACTTACTGTCCCAAATTCCATGTTTTCCATAAATACACCTTATTCCTTATTCTTGGAAACTACTTTCTTATGATAACCCTTCTGTCCGCAATGAGGGCATGTCATCTTTCTTGAAGTACCCATGTGAGGAGCCCATATGATAGCTTTCATTGTCGGCTGATAGCGTTCACCGCAGTTCGGGCATTCATAGTAACCCGCTTCGTGCTCGATCTTAAGTCCTATTATGACAAATGGTATTACCATTGTAAATGCAAGTGCGATCAGGAAGATTCCGAGAGGGATATTACCGCTTTTGCAGATATAAGCGCCCGAAATGACCACGGCCGTATACACGGGAATTATGACTCCTATCATGACTTTTTCCGTAAAGAGCAATGTCCTGTCTCTCTGTTCGACCTTCATACGCATATCGAGAAGGTTTGCCTCTGCCTTATCCTTATAATCGTCCATAGTGATGTGTTCCCCGGTCAGGAGTTCATTTACCGTAATGCCAAGCAGATTACATAGCTCGATCATGATCGATGCATCGGGAAGGCTCTTGCCGGTCTCCCACTTTGAGACTGCCCTGTCTGTGATACCTAGTTTCTCAGCGAGAGCCGCCTGGGTAAGACCAGTCTCTTTTCTGCATGATGATATGAACTTTCCGATCTTCTCCTGATCCATTTTTGAGGGATCCTCCTTTCACCTCAGACGATAAGTGAACCGGTTAGATTTTACTACAAACTGATGGTTGAGAAAGAACTCAAAGATGCGTTTTCGGGCACTCAACCAGCAGTAGAGTGCCTGAAAATGCTTGAAAAACCGATTGTTTCTATCCTAGCTCGTACAGACGATATATCTTCCTGTAAGTCCTTCCGGTGAACATCATCCTTATACCGCAGACACGATCTTATAGTACGCGTTAGAAGTAAGCTTATAGGTTACCGCATAGAAGATTCCGCACGCCAGTAAGCTTAATCCGGCACTTATCAGAAGAAGCGGTAAGTTATTGTGACCGAACAGCAGAAGAAGCTTATTGATCATCGGCAGAACAGTTGCAAGATGTACAGCGGCAAACAGGATAGGAATCAGGAAAACCGTCAGCATCTGTGAATTGATGCTCTTCTTGATGTTATCTTTTGTCATTCCGACCTTCTGCATGATCTCGAATCTCGACTGATCTTCAATGCCTTCAGAGATCTGCTTGTAGTAGATGATGAGCACGCAGGATACCATAAAGATGATGCTCAGTAAGATTCCGAGGAAGAACAACCCTCCGAATGTCTTAACAAAATCATCTCTCTGATATTCACGGCTTGCACAGTCGCCTCTTCTGAGACCTGCTTCCTTTGCTTTGGCTGTAAGCTCATCGTTAAGGACTTCACTTAATTTCATCTGGCCGTCAACTTCAAGAGATGTATCAAACATGTAATTCCAGCTCCACTGAAGCATGGGTATGCCTGTAGGATCTATCTTATCCTTATAGCATGATGCTACTTCATCCAAATCATCTACAACAACGAAAAGCGTTGATACAATAAGAGATACGACAGAATGCTTCAAGTTGCCGGACATAACGTCAGTTCTTTTTGCTACGGTAAACTTCTCGTCTCCAACCATAAACTCATCACCGACACGGATATTACCCTCTACTCCTATCAGAGCTTCGCCTTTTGAAAGCGTTTCTTCTGTACCGCACATCCTGTTGTAATCATCAATATCAAAGAAGTACACCTGTACAACCTTATCGTAATCGAGAGTCATCTGCTCCATCGGATTAATATCTATATCAACTTTGCCGTCTGTAAAAAATCCGGCGATAACGTAATCGGAGAATTCGATCTCATTACTTGCAGTTGCTCCGTATTCATCCAATTTCTTAAGGACATCCGCCTTCATGCTGTCCTTTATCTCATCATAATTCTCATTAAACCCGTCTCCTGCTACCATAATATTGAGTTGATCAGGATAGTGATTTCTGAGTGTCTCCTCCCGGTTGAAATACAAGGCAGACGTAGAGGAGATCATAACAAGGATCATAGTAAGAAGAATGCAGATCGATGCAAGACCTGCACCGTTTCTCTTCATTCTGTATGCCATTGAAGATACAGATACAAAATGTGTGGTTTTGTAGTAGTAATTCTTATTTTTCTGAAGCAGTCTGCAAAGCACTACCGACCCTGCTATAAGAACCAGATATGTACCGATTATGATAAGGATGACAGCGACAAAAAATACCATGAGAGCTGACATAGGCTGCTCGATCTTAATCGCAAGAACATAGCCTGCAATCAGAATGATGAGCCCTAATATTCCCACTACCCAGTTTGCTTTCGGAGGTTTTTCGCCGGCTTTGTCAGCGTGAATAAGATTAATGGTCCTGGTAAACCAGATCTGTCTGAATGCGTTGAAATATATCAGCAGGAAAATGATACTGTAAACAAGTATCGTCATGATTACTGAATCTGCTGATATGGTGAACTGATAACTGACACTGCTGTTGATCATCTTCGTAAATCCGAGTTCAGCCAGTTTGGATAAACCGATTCCTGCGAGGAGACCGCCTGCAATGGAAATCAACCATATTATCGCTGTCTCATAGAAAATGATCCTGCCCAAATTGACCCTGTTCATTCCGAGGACATTGTAAAGACCAAACTCCTTCTTTCTTCCCTTGATCAGTGTCGACTGTGTGTAGAACAGGAAAATCGTTCCGAAAATGGCCATTATGGCAGCACCGAATTGCAGTATGTCCTTGGCTGTTCCTGCCCCTTCAAAGTTTTGAAGCATATTGGAATAACCGAGAAGGTGCATGATATAGAATACAGCGATCATAAGAATGCATGTCGCAATATAGGGCACGTAAAGCTTGCCGTTCTTTCGAATGCCATCGGCTGCAATCTTAGGATACAAACCTATTTTCATTTCAGATCACCTCCCTGAGCCAAAAGGTTCAGTGTGTCTGAAATCTTCTGATACATTTGAGCATCTGTTGAAATGCCTTTATAGATCTGATGGAAGATAATTCCGTCCTTGATGAACATTACTCGCGATGCATGACTTGCAGCCTTGGTGGAGTGAGTAACCATAAGAACAGTCTGCCCCATTTGATTTACCTTGGAGAAAAGTTCCAGAAGCTCGTCTGATGATTTTGAATCAAGTGATCCCGTAGGTTCATCTGCAAGAACGATCTTCGGGTTGGTGATAAGAGCCCTTGCAACTGCAGCCCTCTGCTTCTGACCGCCAGATACCTCATAAGGATATTTCTTAAGAAGATCTGTAATCCCCAATGCAGGAGCAAGTTTATCAAGACGTTCCTTCATTTCCTGATGCTTTTTTCCTGCAAGAACGAGAGGCAGATAGATATTATCTTCTAACGTAAATGTATCAAGCAGATTAAAATCCTGGAACACATAACCTAAGTTATCACGACGGAACTTGGCCATTGCCGCATCCTTTATTGTTGAAAGATTCATTCCGTCAAGGATGACGGTTCCTGCCGTCGCTTTATCCAAAGCCGCGAGGATATTAAGAAGCGTTGTCTTGCCGCTTCCGGACTCTCCCATTATCGCTACGTATTCGCCCTTTTCGACCGTGAAATTGACATTCTTAAGAGCTTCCACGGAAGCTCCTCCGCGACGTCCTTTATATATTTTCTGAACACCTGTTACTTCAAGTAAACTCATGACTGCACTTCCTTTCATTTAAGTCAGCCACAGTATAGAAAACATGAAAAGTCTGCTCCATTGAATCTGCTTACCAATTCCTTACACGTTTGTCACATTTTGATATGATACATCGTTACCTGATCGCGAAAAATAATTAATCACTCGACTTCCAGCTTTTTTGCCCTAAGGTCAAGTATCATCTTTGTACCTTTCCCGACAACAGATTCGGCCGACAGCCTGTGGCCAAGGTTATCGGCAATTCGTTTACAAAGATAAAGTCCGATGCCGCTCGCTCTTTTGTCCTCACGGCCGTTAAAACCCGTATAACCGTTCTCGAATATTCTCGGTAAGTCCTCTTCGCTTATTCCGATACCCGTATCTTCTATGCAGAGAATGCCGGGCTCGGGCATGTAAATGCTCACTGACCCTTCGGAAGTATATTTAACTGCGTTTGAGATGATCTGTTCGATAATGAAGGACAGCCATTTTGAATCGGTAATGATCTTATAATCAACCGGTTCATATTGGAGCTTGAGCTTCTTAATGATGAATTCTCTCGAAAACTTTCGGACTGCGGGACGGATGATCCCGTCAAGGTCATATTCTTTTATCAGATAATCCGTACTGTTAGAATCAAGCCTTAAGAAAGTCAGTACCATCTCAACATAAGCTTCAATGCGGTTAAGGTCTCCCATCAGTTTTCTTGCCGATTCGGTATCTTCAGACTGAAGGTTTAATCTCATGGCTGCTATGGGAGTCTTGATCTGATGAGCCCACACGGTATAGTACTCGACCATGGCGTTATAATTTCCGGAAGCCTTCTGCTGGTTAAGTACGGATTCTTCATTGAGCTTATTGATAATAAACTGATAATCTTCCTCGATCAGGTTTTTCGGTTCTGGAATCTCATCCCGGTAATCTTTCAGATTATTGTGACGTTTGATAAATAATACAAAATCAATGCCGCAGGCTGTCACACCTATCGCAAGCGCAAGAATCAGAGGATACAGAACCGCTATGCGGGGAATATCGAAAAGAAGATCCGTCGTCACGAAGACTGCCACAATGACGAAGAAGATTATAATGATCTTCGCACGGTACTTCAGATAACTTCCGAAGAGCTTCATTCTTCATCCTCCAGGATGTAACCGACGCCGAATCTGGTCTTGATGAAATCTTTTAGTCCTGCCGTTTCCAGCGTCTTTCTGAGCCTTCCGACATTTACCGTCAGTGTGTTCTCATCTACAAAACTGTCGGTCTCCCATAGGGCTTCCATGAGCCTCTCGCGGCTGACGACCTTGTTCTTATTCTGCATGAGAGTAAGAAGGATCTTATATTCATTGCGCGCAAGTTCGATCTTATTTCCGTTATAAATCAACGAGTTGTCATTGGTATTCAGGACTGCGCCTTTTGCCTGCAGGGTAAAAGATCCCTGGTTAAAGGAATAAGCCCTTCTTAATAGCGCCTGCACTTTTGCGATGAGAACGCTCTGGTCAAAAGGCTTCGGGATGTAATCGTCAGCACCCATATTCATGGCCATGACTATGTTCATGTTGTCGGTAGCGGATGATATGAAAATGATTGGAACGTTGCTTGTTTTCCTGATCTCCTGGCACCAGTGATATCCGCCCATGAAAGGAAGAGTGATGTCCATGATTATCAGATGCGGTTCATATTCGTTTATCTCGCCTAATACATTCCTGAAATCAGAAACAATGCGGACCTCCATCTCCCATGCGGAAAGACACCCGGCCATACCTTCGGCAATTCCTTTATCGTCTTCAACAATATAGATCTTATACATCGTTTTACCGTTACAATATCTTATTCATTTTCACGCAATCAAAAGTGCCGCTCCGGATAACGCTGTCATCCACATGCAGATATCCGAGTTTCTCATAGAATCTGATCGCTTCTACCCTGCTGTCGATCTTTATCTCTTTATAGCCCAGTTCCTTTATCCATTTCTCGGCTTCAGCAACGACCAGAGACCCTAGTTTCTGTCCTCTGAACTCAGGAAGGACGACGACCCTGCCGAGAGTAACTGCGTCTTCTCCGTCTTCATGAAAACGGCAAGTCGCGACAGGATATCCGTCATCCAGAAGGACGATGTATTTTGTCCCGTCGCGATCGTACTCATCGAATTCATCTCTGAGAGATATGTGATGCTGGCGGTTCATTCCCTGTATGCGCACAGAGTATGCGCCGGCTCTCTGCCATTCTTCTTCCGCTCTTAATATTTCCATAGCCGGATTATATCATTTGTCCCCAAAGTGATTGAAGCTTACCCTTTCTTCAAAGGGCTTTTTCGCAGGTGCTTTGATCTCATCCAATGCTCTGCCTATTGGCAGGATGCATACGACATCATAACCTTCAGGCACGCCAAGGACAGCGGCGATCTTATCGCAGATACGGTCATCATCCGTAATGTGACCTTCATACCAGCAGCTCTGGTAACCGAGACTGACTGCTGCAAGAAGCATGTTCTCGATGGCGGCAGAATAATCCTGCGTGGCAAAGCACTTGTCGCGGTATGCGTTTATCCTTTTGGCAAGAACGACGATCATTGCCGGAGCGGTCTGCGCTACAGGCGGATCAATGAGTGATTTAACATTGTTAAGAACATCAGGATCATCAATGATCACAAGCTCTGTGGTCTGTTTATTGCATCCGGAAGGAGCATCGATCCCGGCAAGAGCGATAGTCTCAAGATCCTTTCTCGGCACCGGTTCTTCGAAGAACCTGCCGCGGTAGCTGTGTCTTTTCGAAATAATATCGAGCACGCTCTTCAGATCCATTACATAGATCTGGCAGGGATTGTCCTCGCCCCATACCGCTTCGATAACCTCAAGTTCTTTAAATCCCAAGCTCTTGTAGAATTCATTAGTAATGTCGTAGTCTGCATACACTCCGGAACGGACAGTCTTGACCTGCATGAATGAATAGCCTTCATTTACCGCAAAATGTCTTGCAGCCTCGAAAAGCTGTCTTCCTATACCGTTTCTGTGGTATTCCTTACGTACTCCCATCACGGCCAGTTCGACAGTCTCTTTGCCGGTTTCCTTAAGACAAAGAAATCCTGCGGGTGTATCATTTTCGAAAGCAGCCCAGAAAGGCTGGCCTGCGGACTCACTTATGTACTGTTCCCTGCTCTCTTCCACTTCAAACCAGTCTGTCAGAGCCTCCAGGATCTCACGCGAGATCTTCTGACGCTCTGCAGGATCTTCAATAAATCGGATCATAAGTTTTCCCCTTATTAGCTTATATTCTTAACCGATATTGTACCATTGAATGAAAGTATTAGCCGATAATGGGCTATAATTGGAAAGAGAATAATGCCATTTTCAGGAGCAGAAAATGAAATATAGAAAACACAAAACCATTTCCGCTGTTTTAGCTTTATCAACGGCAACTGCGCTTTTATGTTCTTGCAGCCAATTCACCGACGCAAATGCGGAGACCAGCCTTCCGACGATCCCTGCAGCTGAAACATCGGAAACCGCCACTGAAACAACCATCGAAACTACAACAGAAACCACCATGGAAACGACCGGAACTGAAAATATGGAAAACACTTTTGAGACCGCATCCGATTCTTCGGAAATTGATACTGCATATGTCAGAACCGTTGACGGCGTCAGTGCCGAGATGATGAATGCGGATTACTGGATCGGCGATAATGACAACATAATCCTCATGAAACCGGAAGAGATAAAGGCATTTAATCTCGAGAACAGGGGCATTATCAAAGCACGTGACGGCGAGACTGTCTATCCCCATCTTGACGAATTCGGAGATAAGTTGGACGGCGATATCTTAAGGACATTCCTCAATGACTGCGCCAATTCGATCCCCGACTATCCTCCCCGCTACTATCTTGACGGCTCACGCACCGACTACCTATACTGGCGGAACCTGATAGACCTTTCGAACATCGATGCAGTAGAAGACGAGATCACTGTTCAGTATGCGTATACTGTAAAAAGAATGACCCTCAGAATGTTCCCTACCGAGGACCGTGTTTTCGACGGACCGGATGATCAATATTATGATTACATTCTTTATTCAGAATGCATGCCTTACATGCCATGTGTAGTACTCCATGAGAGCGTTGACGGCGAATATCTCTATGTCGTTTTCGACAGTTATGCCGCATGGGTAAGAAAAGATGCCGTCGCACTTTGCAGGAACAGGGATGACTGGGTGGCGAGACAGAATCCGGAACAGTGGCTTGTTGTCACCGCGCGCGAGATCAGGCTCGGAAATGATCCTTACAGCCCTGCTACCACCGACCTCGTATTACCGATGGGCACTCAGATGGAGTTGGTCTCCGCTGACGAAGCACCCGATGTTATCAATCAGCGCACCACATACGGCGATTATGTGGTCAAGATTCCTACGCGCGGATCTGACGGATACATAGAGGACGAATATGTTCTGATCCCCATATCAGATGACGTTCATGTCGGATACCTTCCACTGACTCCGGCAAATATCGTCAGACAGGCTTTCAAGCTTCTGGGTGACAGATACGGCTGGGGCGGTGATCTTCAGGCAAATGACTGTACAGGCATCACCAGGGAGATATACCGCTGCTTCGGCGTCCTCCTGCCCCGCGTCGGCCAGTCCAATTCTACGGGAATCTACAAAGCTGACTTAAGTGAAATGAATGAAGATGAGAAACTGGCCGAGATCGCAGGTCTTGCTCCCGGCAGCCTGATTTCATTCCCAGGACACATGATGATATATCTCGGTACCGTGGACGATGTGCCGTATGTTATCAGTGCAGTGGGTTCTTTCGTTGCCCCTGCCCCGGGACCGACCGATAAGATCCGCCCCAACAGCGTCATAATCACGAGTCTCTATGTCAGACGGGCAAATCTTAATACATGGCTCGATACGGCAACCGTCGCCATGACTTTAAAACCGGAGAAATAAAACTACTTCTCGAAAAGTTCTTTTGCATCGAAATGCCGACTAAAACGCCATTTCGCATTATCGTGGGTATTACCCACCGCTTCACCAAAAACAGGTCATTAGTGGGTATATTTCTCTTCTCGAAAGGCATGCTTTACCCACTAAAGTGCAAAGTTTCCAAAGTTAGTGGGTATCCGCTATCAGGAATTTTAGTTTTCGCTATCCGGACTACCCACTAGAACCCCCAAAAAACCGAGTTTAGTGGGTAACCACGTCCCTTAACCTCAAAAACACACCCACTAAAACAAGCAAAAATGCATTTTGGTGGGTATATCCTGATTCACAGACTAATATGATTTTCCATTACATTCCCAAGCTTTCCTTGAAAAGTCAAAACAGAACATTTTCTCCGTGGATACAAGCGAAATATATCCAGTAATTACTTTCCTTCAGGATAAAGAACCGGAAGTGTCGGCAGAGCTGTTGACACAGTCTGTTCTGTCATTTGCGAAACAGGTGTGATCGTACCGTCGGGACTTAAGGATACCGGAATGCCTGAACGCTTCATGACAGCTTCCGCATAATCCTGAACCGAACCGATCCTGTTCTCGAAAAGCATTCCGCCCATTGCTTCATTGTGGAAGTAATGAATATCCGATCCGGCTGTCATGGGAAGGCCGAGCTTAACACAGTATTCATAGCCCAATGCATTCATGTTCGGCATGTTTGCAGCATTATAAACTTCAATACCGTCACAAGCGGTAGGAGCAAGCTTTATATCTGACAGATAATCTCTTTCTCTGAAAGGATGAGCCTGGATCATGATGCCGCCGGCTTCGTGAACCGCTTTAAGAAGTTCATGCCTAGTCATCTCCATTATGCATTCGTTATTGATAAGCCACTCTTTATCTATCCCGTAGAGAAGATATTCGTCTTTCTGGAAATTGAACTCCACGCCGAACATAACGTTAAAGTCCTTGCCACGGGCAGCTTCCAGAGCTCTGTCATAACCGGAAGCATAGATATCAATTCTCTCTTTCCAGGGCAGATCCTCCGGCACGCATGAATTGCCGTTAAAAAAATGTTCCGTAACGATCATTCCGCTATAGCCCTTATCCATCAGATAAGGGATGTAATCTTCACCGTGGACCCTGCCGCATCTGCTGGCCTCACAGGTGTGGAGATGTGTCTCATACAAATAACTCATTATCCGTTTCCTTGAATCACTTAATCCCGACAATGCTAACACTCGGCTTTGTTCAAATCAAGGAAAAAATATTTTCAAAAATACTGCAACATTTTCTCACCGGCATCTGTATTTATGGTAACAACGCTTGAAAAAGCAGTTCTAAGCCTATAAGCGTTGTATAAGGAGGTGTTATATATGAACAAAAAGGTACTGGCAACATTAATGGCAGGAACATTGCTTGTAACTGCAACATCATGTTCAGCATCGTCGCCTGCATCAACAACAGCAGCACATGATCAGAGAAATTACAGTGTTTCCGCTGCAGCGGAAACACAAGCATATTATGACGCTGCATGTTATGAAGCAGAAGATGGTCTGGGTTACTATGACTATGAAGAAGATTTCAACACGGAAGAATACAACACGATCAAGGAAAACGGATTTATAGACGTACTGCAAAATCCGCTTTCGACATTTGCAGCTGATGTTGATACAGGTTCTTATTGTAATCTCAGAAGAATGATCAGAGGGGGCTGGGATCTCAATAACGTAGCATCGGCAATCAGAACAGAAGAGATCATCAATTACTTTGATTACACAGTTGATGACGCTGATGACGTATTCAGCGTTCAGTATTCAGTCGGCGACTGCCCGTGGAACAAGGACAGCAAGCTTCTTGTAATGACTATGCAGGCTAACAGCGAGATCAACGTTCCCAATGAGGGAAACAATTTCGTATTCCTTATCGATTCTTCGGGATCAATGTCCAGCCCGGACAAGCTCGATCTTGCCAAAGAAAGCTTCAAGCTCCTGGCAGGAACACTCGGTGCTAATGACAGAGTATCCATCGTTACTTATTCCGGAAGCTCCGATACTCTTCTGGTAGGTTCCAATGATTATAACGAGATCAGCAGAACTCTCGACAAGATCTCCGCAAGCGGCGGAACGAACGGTTCCGGCGGAATCACTGCAGCATATGAGTGCGCTAAGAAGAATTTCATCAAGAACGGCAACAACCGTGTCATCATCGCTTCTGACGGCGATATGAATCTCGGCATCACAAGCCAGAGCGGTCTTGTAGACCTCATTAAAGAGAAGAAAGAATCCGGCGTATTCCTTACAGTATTAGGCTTCGGTTCAGGCAACTACAGTGATGCCAACATGGAATCCATTGCAGATGCAGGAAACGGCAACTACTTCTATATCGATTCTATTGAAGAGGCTGAGAGAGTCCTTTGCGAGAAGATGAAGCAGACAACTGTTACTGTAGCAAAAGACGTTAAGTTCCAGGTCGAATTCAATCCTGCAGAGGTTGAATCCTACAGACAGATCGGCTACGAGAACAGACAGATGTCAGCACGTGATTTTAACGACGATACAAAGGACGGCGGTGAGATCGGTGCAGGAGCACAGGTAACGGTTTGCTACGAGCTCATTCTCGCAGGTTCCGGTTCAAATGACGATGGTCTTAAGTATCAGGAAGCATCTCTTTCTGACGAGGCAGGTTCAGGCGAGCTTTGCACTGTATCCGTAAGATATAAGGCTCCCACTTCCGACAAGAGTTCGTTGATCGAGTATCCTCTCGTTGATAAGGGTGTCAGCAACCGTCAGGATTATAATTTCATCTGCGGCATCATCGAAGCATCAATGGTAATCAGGAACAGCGAATTCAAAGGAAAGGCTACTCTTGATTCAGCTTACCAGCTCGCAAAATCAGGTGCCGGCAACAACAAGTACAGACAGGATTTCTGCGATCTCCTTGTAGAACTCGGCGCAGACAAATAAAAAACAATATGCAACTATAATAAGCTTCTAAACTAAACGAAAGGCTGTCTCAGATATATTTGAGGCAGCCTTTTTTACCGGTTCGAAAAAGCTTAAGCAGGATTATTGTTCTTACTGATCTCGATCAGCTGCTTTGTTATGGTCTGAAACATATCAGGATCATTACACCTGCGGGCAATAGCAGCAAGCGAATTAAAGTATTCCTTATCGTTACGATAGTGCCAGATGCCTAACCTGTATAGACATTTCAGGTATTCCTTATGGTCGCCGCGCAGTTCCAGAGCAATGTCAATCAGACGTTTATAATCTTCTATCATTCTTGAACAGACATTATGATTTCCGATAATCGTTGACAATTTACTGAGAAGATCGACCTCAGCCTTAAGATGTTTTGCTTCTTCGGAGAGATTGCCCTTTATGTTTTCTATATTTGAGTATAAGTTATGTGCCTGTGTTAACAGCTGCAATGAATCAACAGACTCTTCATCTTCCTTACGTTTCTCACATAAAGAGATAAAACCACTGAGCATTTTCGAGGCTTCATCAAGCTCACCTTCCTCGATCATACCGTGGATGAGAATGAATTTCGGAATCATTGTCTCCTTCTCGGTAAATGATATTCCTTCCTCCTCATATTCTTCTGCCAGATCAATGGCTTTCTTGGCGAATTCCCTGACCTCATCACTGTTCACACACGAATCGCCGTTCTGATGGTAAATACAATCCGCGAGTTCCCCGTAACAGATCACAAGACTATATTTGGATTTTTTTACAAAGATCTTATCTCCGGTCAAAAGACATTCTTCCAAACGAAAAACAATATCTTTATATTGCTTTATTGCCTCAGACCACTCATGTTTAAATCTTTTATATTGTGCCCGAAGAAGCTCGATCTGAACTGAATAAAACAGTCTGAACTCACAAGCATTATTCTCTTCACCATTTTTATTCATCTCATTACATATCGAATCTATACATTTTTCTGCAGATCTCGTGAAAGGTTCGATAATATAGTTTGAAGATTCATTTTTATTATCCATACAGATTTGTGATGAGAGAATTTTATTCTCAAGCAAAGCCAGATTTTCTGAAACCGTTGGTTTATCGATCTTTAGTCTTTGAACCTTAAGGCACATATACCATGCTTTAGCATTGTTATAAATATTATGCCACTTAAGGATATCCTTATTTATCTCTTTTATAAGTTCAGCTCTTGAATCATTATCTCCATCACCATCAGCAAGACGTTTTTCCAAAAGTTCTACATACTTTTTATGCCACACTGCACCATAGTAGTAGCTTCTTTTCACACCCTGACCGTTCTCATACATTGACACAAGTTTGAGCATTGCTTCATCGAGATCAGACTCAGCAGCATCAGTAATAAGGCTTAATGCTCTCTCATGATCAGTTTCCACATCGATTCCCGAAAGATATGCCAGCCCCATGATGTACTTATGCTCAGGTGAATCATCCTGATGAATGGTAAGCGATTCGCGGATAAGCTGATCAATGTAATCCAAATTCTTTTCGTCAGAAGATAATGCTTCAGGGATACCGGGATAACAACGTTTCAGTTCATCTCCGTCTGTCTCGACAGACATGATCGGAAGGATCTTTTTGCCGGTCTCGTTTGCCATCGGATATTCAACTCTCATTACATAATTGGCTTGCTCGAGAAGATTGGGCGTAACCACCAATGCAAAAAGATCAGACTTCTCAAATGCATGACGGATCGATTCGTTAAAATCCTCACCAGGAGTAAGGTATTCGTCGTACCAGATCGCTATATCTCTTGCGAAAGGACTCTTATGGATGAGACGCATTACCTCCTGGGCATATTTACGATCTTTTTTACGGTAACTTAAGAAGATATACGCGGCAAATGCCTGACGGATCTTTTCTATCATCTCGTCCTTAAGCAGAACCGTATCCAGGAACATCTTCAGCTTATCCTCATACGGCAGAGCAGTCGGATCGGGATCATTCTTATCAAGCACGTGAAGCTTGCCGCAGACTTCGCTGAATCTGGATTTAGGAACACGCTCGAACAAGATCGGAAGGACCGGTATTCCGTGTCCCTGAGCAAATGGCATTTCCATGGATCTGGCTCTGGATTCCTCATTAAGGAAAGCCTCCGTAACCGGTATAACGAAAAGGTTCATATCAGCCAGAAGGAAACGGTATGCTTCTTCGTTATCAGGCGTTTCCTCGTCTTTTACCGGATACCATACCGATATATTTGACTGAGCCTTAAACAGGTCATCCGTTATGGTCTCAAAATACTTGTCAAGATCTTTGCCGACTGCACAAATAAATACCTTTTGAAGATTTTTCAGGTCAGCTTTACTTCTGGTCAGATACTGCAATTTCAAGCCCATATGACAGCCCTCCTGATCGCAGATGGATCAACTGTTGAACTTATAAATGTATATACGCAATCCGTCGAATTTCTTCAGGAGTCTTAACATTGTATTAAACGGTTTCCAGTCCTTGTCCTGATCTTCCACGCTAAGACTGAGATAGTGTTCATAGATATCCTGACTTGTCACCTTGCCTTCCATCGCAAGTTTGTGACACCGCATCTGTTCCCTCAAATCGCGCTTTTTATCAGGCATGTTAAGATCTTCATAGAGGGTTCCCTTTGTCCATCCCATGGCCATGTGTTCGCGCACCCATCTCTCATGCTCTAACGGAGCTATTACAGCTGCCTGTTTTTTTGTGAAACCCTCGACCATTTCATAATCAACAGGTCTGTCCGTATAGAAGCAGTGAATGGCATCAAGATATCGGCTGAAGTTTTTCGCGCGGTTGATCGTGGATAACTGGTATTCGAGCGAGAGCTCTTCAAACTGTTCCTCGAGTACCGTAACAGAGATATCAGATTCTTTATAGCGTCCGTGAAGGGCTACCGCAAAGTCATATAAATGCATGAAATTACTGTTCGAAAGGAATATCTGCTTGCTCTTTCTGTCCACGGGTCTCATGCTCGGTCTTACGGATAGAGGAATGATATCAGTGTTTATGATGTGCTCGATATCAGCGGTAAAACGCTGCTCTTTCTCTGCCATGTCGCTGTACGCTTTAAGTCTCGGTGCTTTTCCTTTTTCTCCCGACTGTTCCCACGCTTTATACTTTTCTTCAAAATTGTCGATTTTATCCTTCTCAGCCTCATCGTAATAGTAAACTGCCGAGATGGAATTATCCGAGAAATCGAAGTCAACATTCATAGGATGAAGTTCTGTTCTTGAATTACGGCCGTATGCAGTCCTGTCCCAGCACTGGAGCTCGTCACAGAGCATCAGAAGATAAGCAAGAGGATGAAGATCCACATTAAGCGGTTCCTTTTTCTTAACCGGATCTTTGTAGAAAGCGATCTTAAACTTATACATGCTGTTATGAAGGATTATTGCCGTCAGCGCATCCACATGCATCTTAGTTATCTTTTTCACGCCGAGAGAACTTATGAGCTCCCCATATAGCCTTATGGCACTGAACACGGCATGGTCCATGAAGTAACCGTATTTGTCAGGATTCAGAGGCTTGGATTCGATCACTTTGCAGATGTACTTCTCGGTGAAGCCGTACGAGGCACCCAGTTTGTCATAAATATCATGAGCAAGAAGCTCGTTGACGGAATGGAATTCCTTGTTATACAGATCCTTAAAATGCTTTGTCTCAGCCTTTTTGAGGCCTGTCAGAGTATCCATTGCATAATATGCGATATAAGGAGTGTTCCTGCCGCGCTCCTGCTTATTGACCTCAAAATATGACATTACCTGCTCGAAAGGGATCTCGAAGGGATAACCTATGTCGTGGAAGAGCGAAGTCATTCCCCAATACTCAAGAAAGATATTGGCCAGTTCTGAAGAAGAATATTCCTTTCCATCCCTGCCCTCATAGTACTTTCTGAAAGATGCCCTGTAATACTCGTTTGTCTCATACACGGCAAGTCCCAAAGCGAAAACATAGACCGAATGCGAGTAATGGTCCCTGTGCTTCATAAGTAGCGAACTGCCGTTTGATTCATATTCCGAGAGCAGCTCGATCATCTTCTTCGACTTGCCGTAATGACCGAAGAATATCTCCAGGTAGCAGTAATAAACAAGATATGCATCCTCGGCAGAACCGGAATCGATAAAGTCCCCGAGGCATTTTTCAAGGCACAGCCTGTTAACATCCATCTGCATGTTGTATGGGATCTGGTTAGGCTTAAGGCTCGTGCCGATATACCCGTGATCACGCTCTTCTTTGGCTTCCTTTACAGGATCAAACTTCAGACCTTCACAGCTGTTATGAATGAAGCGGAGCGCTGCGCTTTTTAAACTGTTCTTATTTTTTGACTTGAATAATTTCGGTTCCATAGGACCTATGTCCACACCGTAGTCTTCGAAGTTCTTTTTCCTCATCTTAGCAAAAGCAGTATAAGCCATGAGTAATCCTTTCTTAAACAGCTATAACAAAGCGCCATTTCTCAAATAATCTTTAATATTCTAACACATAAGATAATGAGCTTTAACTCCGAACGGTCACTTAAGCGATTCGATATTTTTCTTTGCATAAGGCATTGCAATAATGACACAGGCCGCCGCTGAAATGATCAGGAGCACGGAAACCGCCGATACGGTAATTACAGAGCTTCCTGACAGCATATAAAGGCCGTAAGAGATCCCGCCGATAAGAAGTGCGGCAACCATCTCAGCCGCAAGGTTAAAGAAACAGTTCAGATTTCCGCGCAGAGCACTTAACTCATCAGACCATACAGTGTAAGGAGATATCGAATCCATTACCGTGCCTACGATCGTCGCAATAAGGATGCACGAAAAAGATATAAGAACGTAAAGCGGAAGCAGAACGATCACTCCCAAATAAACGGTTACCAGAACAATAGCAATAACTTCAGGTATAAAAGTAATGATAATTGCCGTGAACACTTTCGCCTTGATCTGCACGCCGAGATCTGCCGGAAGATACTTTAGCATGTCAATGTGGATGCCCTCCCGGGTAAAAGAAGTGGACGCTATGGAATTCAGACCGGAAGCGATGAAAGATGCCGCGATTAATACAGAAAACAAAATGATATGACTTAAAGGATCTCCCGCCCGAATGTTATCTGAAAACATCTTGAACATTTCTATCCTCGGAGCTTCGATGATGAAAATAACTGCCGCAACAGGCCACAGAAAATTCGCATAGATGCAGTTCATGCGGTATGTCATCGTTCTTAAGAGGACCTTGATCTCTTTTATCACAAGTGAAGTAAAGACTTTACGTCTTCCATACGCTGAAGATGATCTTGCAGAAGATCTTTTATTGTTGACCGCAAAAGCCGCAAACAATCCTTTACGGTATGTCAGATGAGCGATCAGGACAGAGAGCAGATAAAGGGCGGCAATTAAGGCCACTGATCCGATGAGTGGAATAAAAGAATGGTTTCTTATAGACAGAGTCGTCAGATAGTTTGTCGGGAATAAGACATTGCATATCAATACGAAAGAGTTATTGCTTAAGACAAGCGAATCAAGAAAATTCGACATGCTAATCCCGCCGTAGCTTCTGAAAGACAGGAGGAACATCAGGGTAAAAGCCGCAAAAAGTATCAGGGACGAATGATAGATGATGTCAGTCCGGTTGAACCGTCTTAAGACGAGCATCAGCAATAAAGCCAATATCGAACAATATATAAGAGGCACAAGGAGCGAACCGAAAAATCCCGTTATGGAAGCCAGCAGAGCTACCGGATTAAGTGCATTTGCAATGCTTGTATTCTTCGCGACAGCGATGAAATACCCGATATAGATCGCAAATAACACATTGGATGTCATGACGTTCTCGGCTTTGAAGGTGTGCCAGAATCTTGCGGCATAGAGCGACGTGGATGATACGGGCAAAGCAGTCAGGAACTGAAGGTCCGATGAGAAGAACAGGACGCTGAACATCAAAGGCATTCCGAATATCATCGCAAAAGCCGAAATCAGGTCGAGTTCTGACAAAAGCCCGAATGAATTTCCGTCAAACACATACAAAAGGTTAGTAATGACATATGTTATGTAACCGACTAAGACAGTCACCGGAACCATTATCCCGATGAAAGCTATGAGACCAAACCGGTTATAGATCTTCTGCTTATTCTCTCCATTCGGTTTGGGCATCTCAAGATTCGAACTAAAAGCTTTATATAAGCCCCAAGTCTTGTTCATGATCCGGTCTCCGGCCTGCCCGTCAGCTTAACGAATACCTCTTCCAAGGTCATGCCCGGATTATCGAGTTTTAAATAATCCAGAGTGCCTTCGCGTATAATCTTTCCTTTATTGATTATCAGGATCCTGTCGCATAACTGTTCCGCAACTTCCAGAACATGAGTTGAGAACAGAACGGCATTTCCGGCCTTGGCATGTTCTCTCATCATCTGCTTTAATTCAAATGCCGCAGAAGGGTCGAGACCGGTCATCGGTTCATCCAATATCCATGCCGGCGGATCATGAATAAGTGCAGAGATCACCATGAGCTTCTGTCTCATTCCGTGTGAGTATTCACGCATTTGGGTATTCAGTACATCAGTCATTCCGAATCTTTCAGAAAGGGAACCGATCTTTGATTTTCTGGTATCTTCAGGAACTTCATACATGTCGGCAATGAAATTCAGATATTCAAGACCGGTAAGCTGTATCAGGATATCAGGATTATCAGCTATGTATGCAAAAGACATCTTGGCCTTGATCGGATCCTTATTGATGTCAAACCCGTTTATTACAGCGGTTCCCGACGTCGGCTTTAAGATACCCGTAAGCATCTTGATGACGGTGGTCTTACCTGCTCCGTTCGGTCCCGCAAAGCCTACGATCTCACCGGCTTTGATGGTAAAAGATATGTCATCGGTTGCCTTGTTGCCGTTTCCATATATCATTGTCAGAGATCTGGCTTCTATCATAGGCTATACCCTTCCCTGTAGATTACAGATACATGCGTGATCTCATTTGCCTCGTCAGGATATTCTTTCTCGAAATGCATGCCAATGGATTCTGCCGTTTTGAATGATGCTTCATTCGTATATTTGCAGTATGAATACAACGCCGGATAATCCGTGTTCTTAAATGCCCAGTCCCTTACTGCTCCGGCAGCTTCTTTTGCATAACCTTTATGCTGGCAGTCCCTGCGGATGTGGTAACCGATCTCAGGCAGCATCTCTCCTTCTATACACTGTAATGTAAGACCGCAGTCACCGATCATCTCGCCCGTTTCCTTCAGGCATACAGCCCATAATCCGAAACCGTTTTCCTTATAACGGTTCATGTTACGCTCGATCCACGCCCTGACTCTTTCTTCATCAAAAGTATAGGGATAGTGCTGCATGATCTCCCGGTCTGCCAGAACGGCATAAAGAGAATCATAGTCGTCCATTGTCATTTCGCGCAGGAAAAGTCTTTCAGTCTCAATGATCATATTTTGCTTCTTTCACATTTATTTTCGGTTGATCAGTAACAGCACTTAGAAAACTGCTATCAGCGGTATTTCCATTTCTTCTTTTGTAAGGCCGGCATGGCCGCCGGGCATCATTTCTGCTTCTTTGTGTGTGATAAAGATAGATTCATCAGAGACCGCTATGGCAATATAATCACCGAGCGAATCACGGAATATTTTGTGTTCTTTTCCGATTCCGAAAAGCTCCTGCTCAATGATCTCTTCTTTTGTAAGGAGCAAAAACTTATCTTTGAATGTCTTTTTAAAAATCTTCGGGAACTCTTCCAGGTATTCTTCCTTCACGAATAAGTTCAGTGCGCGGGGTTCGATGGATGGCAGGCGTACAAGACACTTCAATATCTCAGGATGATCCATCAGACAATGATTCCTGCTCCAGACCTGGCTATGATCAGCCGTGATGAGAAGCAGTGTATCTGAAAGCCCGGAGGCAAACTCTTCAAGTCTCTTCTCAAGTGAGAGCATGAGTTCATGAGCTTCATTACTGTCAGGTCCGAACTGGTGCATAGTACTGTCCGGTTCATTCCAGTATGCATAGATAAACTTCTTCTCAGGCGTTCTGCAGAGCTCATTAATGCGGTCTAAGATAGCATCCAGATCCTTAGGAAACGGCTCAAGATACGGCATCGAAGCATATGCTTTTCCGCCTGCCTCATTTATCCTCTGGATAATGTTCTTATACGGACAGTATCTGAAAGCTGCATTGAAATCTGCCGCAGGCTTAAGTTCCTTTAACTTAGGATTCTCCGGAGTACTGTCCTCGGTTTCTTCCAGCTGATCGGTATTCATAAATACCGTGACATTCTTACCAAGATCCGGATAATACATATCCCATCCGAGCCAGCCGTGTTCGTTCGGATAAAGACCTGACAGTACGGATGTCGTCGCGGCAACCGTCGTAGGAGGGAAAACAGAGCTGTAATTTCCCGCCAGATGTGAGCGCAGGAACCCATCAGGCTCAAGGTGCTTTTCCAGAATGGAAATTCCCATGGCATCCATGAGGAGCAGGACAACATTCTTATGTTCCTCTTCGAGAATCCTGTCAGCCATCTTAAGAGTCGGAGCGCTTGTTGGGGCTCCGAAATGCTTAAGTATCGAATTGCTCAGATTTACCAGGCAATTGTCGTAATCAGGCTTGCAGTTGATCATATATCGTATCCCGCCATATCTTTCAGTTCTCCAATAAGAACCACTGGTCCATTCCGGCACCGAGATTCTCATTAGGACGTTCACTAAAGCCGAACTTTTCATAAAAAGGTTCTTTTCCTTTAGCTGCCATAAGGCACATCTTTACTTTATATCCGGGCTTCATGTCAGCCTTTACTCTTTGGATCACGCTCTCGACAAGCTTCTTTCCGATCCCCTGTCCCTGATAATCAGGATCGACTATGACGTCAGATAAGAATGCGATATAACCGCCATCCCAGAGAAGTCTCACTACGCCTATTGCCTTCTCTTCATCTCTGGCGCATTTGATCATATAAGAATTATCAATGCCAGCCTGAGCTTCTTCGAGCGGGAATTCACACCAGCCGACCCGGCGTCTCAATTCCATGTATTCTTCTGATGTAATGTAATCCGTAAATCTGATCATTTATCCCCATTTAAGCCCTTCCATAATTCATTAACACCTTTTATAATACCTGATTGTTGTTAAAATAATATGCTATTATTAGTATTCAGGTAAATTTGCACGTGCAATTTTATTAGTTCGGGTCAGCATTTGTAAAAGTCAAGCAGGAAGCATTTAATGGATGACATGCCAAAAAAGAGAAAAGCGATAAATGGTGAGACAATCACCATCATTATCATACTTGCGATCATCATCGGTCTTTTCGCTTTCTTCCTCAAGGACGTTATGCTCCCCCTGTTCCGGTTGCAGCTTGATAATGACCTTGACGGAGCAGCTGCGCTCCTGAAGAGCAAAGGCTTCGTGGGCGGCATCAGCGTCATCCTGATCGAAGCGCTTCAGATGATCATCATCTTTGTATCCGCAGAGTTTATACAGATCGCAAGCGGTCTGAGCTATCCGATATACATTTCGCTCCCTTTGTGCGATATCGGCATCTGCCTTGGCGCCACGGTTATATTCCTCTTGGTCCGGGTATTCAAATTCAACAGCACTACCTATGAAAAGAACCGCGGCATGATCGACAAGATCGCTTCAAATGCCAAGGACCGCAACATCGTGATCCTCCTCTATCTTCTTTTCTTCATGCCGTTCATTCCGTTCGGTGCGATCTGCTATTACGGTGCCAGCACAAAGATCTCATACGGAAAATACATGCTCACTGTCTCCACCAGCGCCATTCCTTCTGTCGTTGTTTCTGTGCTCATAGGTCAGGCCGGAAAGCTGTTCTTCACTAACAGTATCCCTCTCTGGCTTCTGGTCCTCATAGTAATTGCCCTGTCAGTAATGCTTTTCGCGCTGATCTACTGGTTCATGCATAAATTCGTCCTGAAAGGCACTGATAAGACACCGGATTCTCTTTTCTTCGACATATTCTTCATGGTCGCAAAGCTCCTCCAGTTCGGTAAGAAAAGGCCTCTTGTCGGAGATGATCTGATCATTACGGCTGATGTTCCTTATCTGATACTTGCCAATCATGAGAGCAGGATCGATTACTTCTATCTGTATTACCTGTCGAATCTGAAGAGCCCGGCTTATATATTCAGCAAGATCCACAGCATCGATCCGATTTTCCGGATATTTCAGAAACACTGCGGCTTCATACCAAAGAAACTGTTATCCGATGATCCGGAAGCCGATGCAAAAATAGAGCGCATAGTTAAGATGGGCTTCCCTGTGGTTATGTTTCCCGAAGAACGGACTTCTCCGGACGGGCGTACTAATCCCATATATGAAAATATCGGAGCTTACTGCAAAAAGCTCGATGTCGATCTGGTACTGGTCAGGATCACCGGAAGTTACTATGCTCATCCGATGTGGCGCAGGAGAGCATATTCATCTGATGTTAAAGTAACGGTGGACAGCGTGATCAAGCGCAAGGAGATCGCCTCCATGACAGATGAGGAACTCGACAGTGTCATCAAAGAGACTCTCTATAATGACGTTTCGCTTTGTAACAATGTTACATACCGTCAGAGAGGCAAAGCAAAGGGCCTGGAGAGGATCCTCTACCGCTGTGCAGACTGCGGGGAGCTCTATAAGACTGTAGGCAGAGGAAACGAATTAAAGTGCCTATCATGCGGTGCAGTCCATACTTTAGATAATAAATATCATTTCACTGACAACATTGGCTCCATACCCGGATACTATGAAGCCATCCGCAAACTTGAAGAAAAAGAGCTTGATTCCCTCTGTCTTAATGCCAAAGTCAGGACCAGAATATTCAATGAAAACGGAATTATGTCAAAAACCGGCAACGGAGAATGTACTCTTGATAAGAACGGATTCAGATTCAGATCTGATTCTGAAGAATTCTCCATACCGGTCGAAGAACTCCGTCCCTTGGCATTTGCCTGCGGAAAAAGATTCGAGTTATATCACGAAGGAAAGCTTCATTTCTTCTATCCGAAGGAAGATCCTGTGCAGGTCGCACGCTGGGCTCTTATCGTTGATATGCTGAAAAACGGTTTCAAAACGGACGCAATTAAAATTCAGACAAATATCGATTGATCAGCTTTACAAGTTTTAAGTTTGTTTAAAGTTCCCTATGTAACATGAACTCATACAAAGGAGGATTTTGACATGCTTAACGAATTATTCGGCGGTTTATTTGATACAGCTGCAACAACAATATCCGTACAAAACTTTATCATATGCATTGCAGCAGCCTTGATCCTGGGACTGGTCACCGCCCTTTCCTACAGATTCAAGAGTACATCCACCAAAAGCTTTATGCTGACACTGGCAATCCTGCCCGCCCTGGTAACAGTAGTCATAATGCTGGTAAACGGTAATGTGGGAGCCGGAGTTGCCGTAGCAGGCGCTTTCTCACTGGTAAGATTCCGTTCAGCGCAAGGGTCAGCCAGAGAGATTGCAGCGATATTCCTGGCAATGGGCATAGGTCTTATAACAGGTATGGGCTACATCGGATATGCAGTCCTTTTTACACTCGTAATGTGCGCGGCACTCATGATCTACACTGCAGCAGGATTTGGTGATAAAACAGGCATAAAAGAAAAGACATTGAGAATAACCATTCCGGAGAACCTCGATTATGACGGAGTGTTCGACGAAGTTCTTAACACATATACATCAAAAGCAGATCTCATATCAGTTAAGACTTCAAATATGGGCAGTCTTTTTAAACTCAAGTACGATGTAACGCTCAAAAAAGATGCCAGCGAAAAGGAATTCATAGACAAGATAAGAGAGCGCAACGGAAATCTTGAAGTATCCATGTCTATCCGAGATGTGTCGAATTCCGCAGAATTATAAGGAGGATAAGAAAATGAAGAAATTCAAATACAACAAAGAGCTAATTTCTCTTATTGCAATACTGTCTCTTTCAGGATCACTGATCGCGTGTTCGGCAGTCGTTAAATCTGACGGAACTTCAAAAAACGCAACTAACAGCACCGCAAGCACAGAAAGCATAGTCAGCACGGGGGAAACAACAGTTGATGCTTCGGATCTGGTATCCGACAGAGACTTAGATCCCACATATGCTGAAGAGGATACGATCAAGATCGAACTCCAGAACAACACTGCAGCCTGCAGTTCATCTTCGGTATCGGTAAAGGACAGCATCATCACTATCAGTTCAGAAGGAACATATATCGTTTCAGGAACACTTACAGATGGTCAGATCGTAATCGATGCCGGTAAAGAGGATAAGATCCGGCTGATCCTTAACGGCTGTAGCATCACAAGTTCAGATTCGGCAGCTATCTATGTGGTCAGCGCAGACAAGGTTTTCGTAACCTTGGCAGAAGGCAGCACAAATACTTTTTCAAACGGCGGGACATTCACATCCCAAAACGATGACAATATAGACGGAGTCATATTCAGCAAGGATGACATTACCTTTAACGGAGAAGGAAACCTTACTATAGACTCCCCTGCAGCCAACGGAATAGTCTGTAAAGATGATCTTGTCATAACAGGCGGAACATATCAGATCGATTGCGCAAAGAACGCCATCGAAGCAAATGATTCCATAGCCATCACAGACGGAGATATCACCATTACCGGATGCAATGACGGACTTCATGCCGAAAACGACGACGATGATACTTCAGGTTACATCGTTATCCAGGGCGGTATACTGAATATAAATGCAGAAGATGACGGCATCCATGGAACAAGCCTTGTAACGATAGATGATGGCAACATAACGATCAATGCAGGTGAAGGAATCGAAGGAACCTATATCACGATAAACGGAGGAACGATAAACATCTCCGCATCCGATGACGGAATAAATGCAGCACACAAATCAGATTCCTACACACCTACGGTCGAGATAAACGGCGGCGAGATCACAATAGTGATGGGTCAGGGAGACACTGACGGAATCGACTCCAACGGCAACCTGATAATTACCGGAGGAATGATCGACGTAACAGGCCAGTCACCTTTCGACTATGACGGAACATGTGAATACAGCGGCGGAACACTTATAGTAAACGGAAGCCAGACTAACACCGTCAGCAATCAGTTTGCAGGAGGCCCCGGCGGAGGAACCGGTGGTCCCGGCAGAGAAATGAGACCATTCTAATAAAGCAATAAAATGGGCTGTCCCCAAGGACAGCCCTGATCTTTTCTAATCGATTTTTCTCAAAAAACCGCTTATTAGAGAGCGGCTTTTCTCTTCTCGCATTCAGGACAGTAAGACATCGGCGGCATGGAAAAAACGGATTCCTTTCTGTATCCGCATTTAGAGCAGATAAATACGTATTTCGTAAACACACCGCCCATTGTAGTGCTCATCAGCCATGTGCCGTCACTGCTGTCATTATCATTTTGCTGTTTGGAAGTTTCTGCTGTCTCGACTGGCAGTTCGGAAATTTCAGCTGTTTCCCTGATCTCCGGTTCTTCTATTTCAGAAACAGCCTGGATCTCGATGGTCTCCTCATCAAACCATGTCTTGGGCTTTGGTTCTTCAAACATGCACTTGGTAATATAGAAAGGGCAACCCGAGCAGTCGTCCCTGTTGACACACATTCTGTAAATGCCTCTTAATAACTGATCTACCTGTTGTTCTTTATCATCCTTAATCATAGGCTTTACTCCTTTGCGGGATTCAGATATTTCTGTCAGAAATATCCGGAAACAGGATTATTATCACCGCTGTTCAACGGTAATATTATAGCACGTTTGCGGGTATTAGGCTCGGGTTAGACTTTGTGGCGAACCACCAAAAAGATAGTTATTGATTTGTTTTATTGAAACGAATTATATTCCGGTTATATCCGGTCGTCGGTATGTAATCTTTTTCTTTTTGAACATTTAAAAGACCGGTGATAACGAAACTGCTGAGTCCTTTTATCTGAAGATCAGGATCAGTGACATCAAATATCTTACCCGAATCGCGGATTATGAGGCTTACCCTGTCCTTATCATACAGAAGTGAATACTCGACCCAGACTTTGTTATCTCCGTTTTGTTCAAGCAGTGTTGTGCCTATCTCTTCAGTAAACAATGCTGCTTTCATCGCTGTTTTTTTATCATAGCCCTGTTCAGAAAGATCATTTTGGATCTCTTGAGAAATCTCCGGCAATTTCTCTTTTTCCAGAACTGAATCAAAGACGATTATACGGCTGTCCATCCAGTCAAGATACAACGGGAACCGGTCTTTCCCTTTTCGGCATCTGAAAATGATCATAGATAAGACCAATCCCACAACAGGTGCAACAGCAAATCCTATCCATAATCCGTTTACTCCGAAAAGCAGTGCGAATAATATTGGGAACACAGTATACATGGGACCGTCTGTTATACATACCGTCATGATCGAAAACCCGACGCGGTCGGTATAAAGATAATAAGAAGTCATCAAAGTAAACAGAGCCATTGATGTTAACGTCAGGCAGATGATACGGATTGCTGCAACTGCAGGCACCATCAGAGATTCATCTTCCACTCCGAACAACCGTGCAAAAAGAGGTGCAGCGAAAAAGATAAGAACCGTTGAAATTATTCCTTCAATAATCGCAGTCTTCTCTGCACTCTTCATCAGGCGTCGTATCAGGAAGTGGTTTTTCTCTCCGAAATAAACTGATATCAGAGGCTGCAATGCCATTCCGATCCCGTCATAAACGACCGAGAAATTGATCAGGGAGATAGCCACCGCTAGAACAATAAGATACTTCTCATCATAATTCCTGCTGATAAAACTGATCAGAATAAAATTGACAAGTCCCCACAGAGGATACGTAATTACATCCACAACACTGTAACGGAAACAGATCCCAAGATCCTTCCAGGAAAAATGCGGCACAAAATGCAGTGTATTCGATTTCTTAACGAAATGAGTGAGGAGAACAACGATCGAAAGTGCATAACCTATCACCGTTCCGACCATGATCCCGAAGATTCCAATGCGAAGCGCGAATAATATCGAAAGACCGATATTCCCTCCGATCTGGACAACATAGCATATCGTCTGCAATTGTTCATCTCCGTCAGCAAATACCATGGCTTCCAGATAATTGCAGAGAATAATAAATATCGAACAGACCGGAAGGAGCCTGTAATATTCACCCGCGCTGTCAAGGATCGCTCCTGACATACCGCTTGCAGCAAAATACGGTTCCCTGATCAGATTAAGAGTTTCGGGGATAACGACTACTAGAAAAACAGTCGCTATCATTCCCAAACTGTATAACTCATCTGCACGCTTTTTGTCTGCCGCACCGACAGCCCGTGAATAAAGGGTTGCAAGTCCTTCCGTGATACAGCCCGCCAAAAATAAAACCATTCCGGTAAGCGGAGTAATGAGGTTGATCGCAGCAACAGCATTAGGGCTGATAACCAGTCCGGCAATTATGCTGTCACATAACTGCATCAGATAATTCACTGCCATAGTGAATGTACCCGTGATCAGCATGGATCTGTATTTTCTATTACAAAAAGTATCTTTTTCGGTGTGCGTCAGATGCATGAAAACATATCTTTTCTCAAATAATAAAAGATAATATCACAAGGCGGAGGTAACGCAATGACAAGGAGGAAGCTATTCATATGCTGTGCAAATTCATAGATCCCTGTATACGCTTTTCCTCAGACGCGTGATGCTGATCACCATGCCGATCACTCCGACGGTGAAAAACATGACCGCTATTCCGGAACCTGTCCCGTCCCCGAAAAAGCTTGAAAGAAAGCTTTGCAGCGGCGATTTCGTTTTCATGAACGGCTCGAAAACATAATCGGCCAAAAAGCCTGCCAGCAGAAGTCCCAACGGATTGGTGCAATTCATGATCGTATCGTGTGCCGAGAACACCCTTCCCTGCATCTCAATCGGAACCTTCCCGCGCAGGATCGCTGTCTGGTTCGCCCCCATTATGACGGCTGCGGCATATCCTGCAAGATTGGTGATACTCCAAACCGCAGGATGAGACGACAGACTCATTACCACTTCAGCAAAATAAATGAAAGCGCAGCAGACAAATATCAGGCGGGATTTTTTCTTTACCGGTTTAAGAACTGTCATCATGATGCTTCCGATAAGAATACCGACCGAGGTTGCCGTCTGGACCATGCCGAGAATCCTTTGATCATTACCACTCTTCCCTAATATAAATGGTGCCAAAAGGCCGTCATTTCCGAGCTTTGCAAGCAGATTGACGACAGCAATGAACAGAGTCAGCCGAAGCATTGCCTTGTTATCACACAGAAACTTTATACCGTCAGCACAGCTCTTGATAATCGGTTCATCATCCTTCTTTTTATCATGTTCCGGCTCAGAAATCTTAACCAGAAATATAAGCACAATAAACGCGATTCCAAAACTCACCAGATCACATATCAAAACTAAGTCCAGACCGCCTATTACGAGCAGGATGCTTCCGAGCGCCGGTGCCAGGATAGAGACTATCGATCCGGATATTCCCTGAAGTCCGCCGATCCGCGTATAGTGTTTTTCCGGTACGATCAGGCTTATGGCTACAAATGATGCGGATTCCTGAAAAGAATTCATAAAACTCAGGATGATGTTGATCAGATACAGATGCCATATCTCCAGGACTGCACCGGAATAAAGGCCTAAGACCAGCAGGGATCCCAATGCCGCGATCATATCTGCTGCCAGCATGATGCGTTTCTTGTTTCTGCGGTCAACATACGCACCTGCAATGAATCTGAATAATATCGTAGGAAGGAATGCACAGAACGTTAAAAGCGTAACGCTCGATGCCATTCCCGTCTTCTGGTATGCCCAGATTATCAATGCATAATCAGTCATGGCTGTACCTAATTCCGATACAGTCTGAGATGACCATAAAAGCAGAAAGCTTTTAAGCTCTTTTATAGTGGATAGTTTATTCATAACTTTGCTCCCGAAAAATGTATTTATTTTTCCGTGCGCAAAGTCATATCAGACGATATTATCGTTTGCTCCGTGAAGGTATCGTCTTTTAGACCTTGCGCGGAGCATCAGCATCTGCAGCTAATGAGATCCCTTTATCAGTATGTTTCATATTTTCAAAATACTTTTTTATCGTAAACATTCATTGTATATATTCATCTTAGATGAGAACACTGATAGCAGCCTGTCTGCTTTTCTTCTCGTTAACAAGATAATCCAGAAATCTGTCGAGATCTTGTTCCGCATCAGATGAAACTACAACCTTATAGATCATATTTTGACCTCAAGCCTGCCACAACATCGTCAGCATCCTTTACCATTCCCTGATTTGCATGAGTTCTTGCTATCTCAAGCATAGTCAGCATTTCATCTTCAGACAAAGAATCATACGGATTGCGGACAACCTTCTTAATCTCAAAAGGAAAACCATTGGCAGCAACCGCCTGTGTTAAAAACATTCTTATTGCAGTTGTCGTATCTGTTCCAAGTTCTTTGAACAGAAGGTCTGACTTCATCTTCAGATCATCATCAACTCTAACTTGTATAGTACTTGCCATGTTACAACCTCCTTACTCTCATAATGCAATTTTAATGCAAATTCATTACATATGCATTCATTTTGCAATACGCCATAAGCACAAGGTTCTACTACAGCAAACGAGCTTATTTAACAAATATCAGTATCTTTCCCCGTTCGAGGCTCTCAAAGGTAACCCCGCCTTTTTGCTGGTAATAAGGGCTGTATACTTTCTCGAAATGAATGCCCTGAAGATTCTTTTCGGTGTATGTGAAACCATAATCGCAGATCTCGTCGATAAGCTTCTTGTATGTGTACTTGCATTTCTTTTTATTCTTATCCCGGAAATTCGAAAGATGGAAAGGTAAGACAGCAAGGATTCCGCCGTTCTTTAATGTCCTTTTCGCTTCTTCCAACATCACAAAACGGTGGAGACCGTCGTAGGGCTTCCCTTCTCCATGGAACATGTCGGCGTAGATCACAAGATCAAAGGTATTATCCTCATAATCGTGCCTGTAGTCTTCTCTTCCTTCAACCGTAGTGATGCAGTTTATCTTCTCGTTTTTTGCTTTCTCACAGATGTAATCTAAACACTGCCTGTTAATGTCTGCTGCATATACTTTGCATTTTTGATCAAATGCATAAGCCACAGCAAAGGAATAATTCCCGGCTCCGCAACCGTAATCAAGGATTACCGGATCAGTAACATTAAGAACAGAAGCGAAAATATCCGCGCCTTCTGTCTTCTCCCAATTAATGACTTCATCGAAAATACTCATATATTCCATCCTCCATATAAGATTATAACCACAAAACTTTTTATAAATATCATATAATCCTTGGGTTTTGCTAGGATTTCGTGTAGAATTATATCGTAACTCCTGGCACTCGATTAATTAGTGAGGTATCCCTATGTTTTGTGGTAATTGTGGAAAACCTTTGGAATCAGGCGCTTTTTGCCCTTATTGCGGTGCTAAACGTCCTGACGTATCGCCAGCTCCGGCAGCTGAAACCGTCAGCCAACCGGAAGCCGAGAATGTCAATCAACCTGCAGCTGAGACTGTCAGCCAGCCTGAAGTTGAAACTGTAAACCAGCCTGAAGTTGAAACTGTAAAACAGCCTGTACCTGAGCCGATCGTTGCTCCCGAACCGGCTGCAGAAACTCCCGCCACAGTGGCAGAAAATACTCCTGAACCTGAGAACGTCCCTGAACCGGCTCCGTCAAGACCTGGTGCGGTCTCGGCAAGTGAGGCTGCTCCCGCAGCTGCTGTCACTCCTGAAGCAAAACCCAAGAAGAAAAAGTCGGCCAAACCATTCATTATTATCGGTGCCGTTGTTCTTGGTCTGTTCTTAATTGCCGGCGGCATTGTCGCTTTCCTGTATTTCAGCATCGTCAATAAGTACAACAAAGGAATGGAAGCAATCGATAACAAAGACTATTCTGAAGCTATCGATACATTTAACGAGATTAAAACTTACAAGGATTCCGAGTATTGGGCTGAATATGCTCAGATTGAACTGGATTATCAGGCGCTCGGCGACCTCGACGCGGCAGGCGATTATGACGGTATTATCGCATTGCTGAATGAACGCTCGAAATTCTTCGGAAACGATAAAAAAGGCAAGGAAGCAAAGGCCCTTTCGGATGAATATGCGACACTCAAAGCTGCCTTTGAGGATAAGGAAGCAGAAAAATATTTCGACGCTGCTGATAAATTTGATTCGCTGACACAATTTGAAGATAAGTACGCATATGAAGCAGCTCTGTGCCGGGTCTACGGTTATGAAGATGTACAGGACTGGATCAGTGCTATTGCTTATCTCTATGGCATTCAGATTCAGGATTTTGATCTGGCATACATAGACAAACCTCTCGGCTCAGAGCAGAGTCTGATCAGTAAAGATTTTATAGCCCAGAACAACTATGTTTCTGACCCCCAGGCTTTTGATGATGCTTTAAATCTTAACAGCGTTGAAGAAAAAGCACTTGCCGAAATCGCAGTAAACGGTCTTTGGTACAATTACGCCTACAATAAATGGATGAACAATGAGTGGGAGGAAGCAATAGATATCTTCACCAGGCTTGGTGATTTCAGGGATTCAGCATACGTGCTTAACCGTGTTAAGGATGATCTTGACGGTTATACAACATCCTATAATGAAGCCATGGCATATTATGAGAACGGCGAATACTACAAGGCGAAGAAGCTCTTTGATTCGATCCCTGAATTCAAGGATTCGGCTGAAATGGCAGAATCCTGCAAGCAACCGCTTCCGGAAACGGATGATTACAGATATGATGACGGCAGCATTCAGTTGGATATTTATGCACCTTCAGGTTCCAAATCCGTATTAATAAGATTATATGATTCGGACGGCGATGTTGTAGCTCAGGTATTCATCAGCGCAGGCGATTATACCACCCTTTATGTCGGCGCAGAAACCTATACGATCAAGGTCGCATACGGAACTGAGTGGTACGGTGAGACAGATCTCTTCGGCGATAGAGGAAGCTACACCCAGCTCTATAACGGTGACGATCCTGACTTTACATTCAGTTACGGATATAAATATACGTTGGAGCTCATGACGGTTGAAGGCGGAAATGTAGGATCGGATTCTCTTTCAGGCGCTGATGATATGTAACTGATCCTGTTTTCACAAGTAGGAATCAAAACAAAACGGCTGGTAATCTACCAGCCGTTTTAACATGTTACTAATTCCCTTCTGTGCAGGCGTCTGTACCTATTCAGGTGACCAGCTGGCCTGTACGTCTTCAATAACAACATTATCGTCAACTTTAACAACGACCTGATATTCATCCTCGTAAACTATCTCACCGGGGAAGTTTGTATAGACAACATAGTAAGCGTGATTATATCTCTCCAGAAGCCACAGCAACGGATTGATCATCTTCATCATCATCTCGGAATTCTCTGTCTTGAAATAACAGATGACCTTTTCCTGCCGCTTGCATTGAGGCGGCCACGGCAGTTCTTCCGCAAACCAGGAATCGATCTCTTTAAACAGTCCAACGTCCTCTTCTTCCATGACGCCATCAGTAACCATCTGATTCAGCATGCTGAATATGCCTTTGCCGGTCCTCGTATTGGCCGCCAGTTCTTTGCCCTGTATCCTGCAATACTTGAATTTCATAGCGCTCAGATCCTCGAAAAACATTTTCTTTTATAAGATGAGTATACAACAGCCTCACTCTGCTGCGCATTAAAACGATATAACAATTGTGTAAATTAACATATAATCATTACTAAGAATTTACACAATCGTAAATCAGTATTAATTCTCAGTTATTTGGGATGACTTAAAATCTATATATGAGTTAAACTCTTAATAACATGACTGTTTTTGGGTGATCTTTTATGTTTTTAATGATTTTAAAAATGTCTGCTGTTACAGCCGGCAACATACTGATTACATATATTCTTTGGAAGTTTCTGAAGAACAGGAAGATCGGCTGGGGTTACAGAATAATCCTGTCCGTTATATTCGGTACCCTTGCGATCCTGGCAACGCATTACGGTATTGATTATCAGGATATGATGATCAACGTCAGAGATCTCGCCCCGCTCACCGCAGGTCTCTTCTTTGATCCGGTCGCAGGCATTATCGCAGGTTTTATCGGCGGCATCGAGAGATTCATAGCAGGCAGATACTTCGGAGTAGGTTCTTATACAAAAATAGCCTGTTCCATTTCCACTTGTCTTTCAGGATTAGTTGCTGCCCTGTTAAGAATCGTTATCTTTAAAGGAAAGAAACCATCCCCGGTATTCTCATTTTTCATCGGTTCGACAATGGAAGTGTTCCATATGTATGTTGTATTCATTACTCACAGAAGTGATATGAATATGGCTTACTATGTCGTAAAGGTATGTGCTCCTCCGATGATCATCTTTACAGGCATAGGTCTTGCGCTGATCTCACTGGTCATCACGATTGATTCCGGCGAGTGGATAAACCTGGAAAAATTAAGCCGTTCCCGTGATATAAGAGTATCCCAGAAGTTCCAATTCTGGCTCTTCCTGATAACTACGGTAGTCCTTGTTTCCAACCTTATACTTGTAAACGTTCTTCAGACACAAATTGCCGAACAAAAATACAAATCAGTCCTTCTACAGGCCTCGAACAGTATCGGTACCTCATATGATATCTCAATCAACAAAGAAAAAGACTTTGGTTCAATGACTTTCAGCATCGGTGAAAACGGAGGCTTTGTATTATTTGATAAAAACGGAAATATAATCTTCGGTGATCATATCGGAGAACAGGTTAGCAGTAGAGTTATAGAAGAATCCTGGAACAGCACGGAGAAAGAGATGTTTCCTTCTGTTCTGTTCGGTGAAAAATATATGTGCATGGCAAGAAAAACAGCAGACGGAAACATGGTGCTTGTTTATCTTACCCAGGAAGAAGTATTTACAGAAAGAAACCATACCGTATATGAAACGGTTCTCTCAGATATCCTTCTGTTCACCGTAATCTACATATTGATTTCCGTACTTGTCCAGAAGATCGTCGTAAACAATCTCGAAATGGTCAATAAATCACTCCGCAAGATCACAAACGGAAACCTTAATGAGGTCGTGTCCGTTTATTCTTCTTCGGAGTTTACGTCACTGTCAAACGATATAAACCAGACAGTTGATGTTTTGAAGACATATATTAATGAAGCAGAAAAAAGAATAGAACAGGAACTCGAGTTTGCTAAAAGCATTCAGGAATCCGCTTTGCCTCACAACTTTGACTTCCCGAGAAATGATCTTGAGCTCTTTGCATCAATGGATCCTGCAAAAGAAGTCGGAGGAGATTTTTACGATTTCTTCTTTATTGATTCAAATAAGATATGTCTCGTAATCGCTGATGTTTCGGGAAAAGGAATCCCCGCTTCCCTATTCATGATGAAGAGCAAAGCAATCATCAGAGGTTATGCGGAATCCGGTAAGAATCCCGCTGAGATCTTCAGACTGGCAAATAACGGACTGTGCGACGGCAACGATGCGGATATGTTTGTAACTGTATGGATAGGCATTGTCGATCTGGAAACAGGTCACATGGTATGTTCTAATGCAGGACATGAATATCCTGTTCTGAAACGGAAAAACGGCAGCTATGAGTTATATAAGCAGAAACACAATTTCGCGCTTGCAGTTATGCGTGATGCAAAATTCAGGGAATACGAATTAGACCTGGCTCCCGGAGATTCTTTGTTTGTATATACAGACGGAATTCCCGAAGCGATCAATACAACTCAGGAAGAATATGGCACAGACCGTCTTCTTGACGTACTGAACAGACATAAGGATCTGCCACAGAAGAATATACTGAAACAGGTACGGCGCGACATCAGATACTTTGTCGGTGAAGAAGACCAGTTTGATGATGTTACGATGCTTGGATTCAAATACAGCGGCATTACGGACGAAAACATCTGAACCAAGATGCGTTATAATATTTTAAATTGTATTGTGAGGTTTTCCAATGAAGACAGAAATTATAAGTATTTACTCATCAGGAGATGGCAGAGATAAAGCGCTGGAGCTCGCTGAAAAAACGGGTGCATATTGCGGACTTGATACCAGATCCGTACTGCGTCTTCGTCTGCTCTCTGAAGAGCTTATTGAGCTTATCCGTTCTTTGGCCTCCACACTCCAGGGAGATTTCTGGTTAGAGGCATCTGATAATAATGTAGAGATTCATCTCAAAACAACGATCCCCATGGACCTGCAGACAAGAAACGAACTGCTGGCGGTCTCTTCTTCCGGAAAGAATTCAGCTGCAAAAGGCATCATCGGAAAGATCCGTGAAATGATCGCTTCTGTAACCTTACCCGATGATCCGAACACAAAATCCATGACGGAACAGGCCCTCGGTCTTCTGTCTCTCGGTTATCAGATGGGATCTTATAACAGCGGAACTTACAGCTGGTCTATGAGTTCTTACATAACATCTGTCAATAACAGCGATTCTGACGATGATGATGCAAATGAAGCGAAAGACGAATTAGAAAGATCCATAGTCGCAAACCTTGCTGATGAAGTTAAGGTTAATATAGTAAATTCCAATGTCGAAGTTACTATTTTCAAATCATTTGTCTGAATACAGATGATGCTTTAATCGCTGATCTTCTGACGAATGGATGTAAAACAGATAATAAATCCTTCTTCTGTCTTACCGATAACTTTAGCGTAGATGCATCCGTCATCGTTACAGAGCATAATGTTCTGCTTTTCTTTAAGTCCTATATCAGGTAATAAAACCGCAAACTTTTCATTCTGAGATTTTTTCAGGATCTTTCCGCTGTGTTTTATTACCTGGACTTTCTTATCTTCAAGAACATAAAACAGATACTCACTTGGATCAGCATGTTCATTCCAGACTATATTTCCATTCGATCCGTCTTCGAATGTAAGATCTCCTATGCCATCGATCTCATAGTATTTAAGTGCTTCAGGCGAACCTTTGGGCAAAAAACTGCTTTCGGATTTTATCAGAAGTTCATCCTTGATCAGCTTTCTTGTATTCTCGGTGATAAATATCTGTCCGCCTATGGTCAGAGTCTCCAGACGACCTGTAATGTTGACTGCAGAGCCCATACATCCGTACTTCATCTTTTTTTCGGAACCGATATTACCGACGACTACACTGCCTGTATTGATACCGATACCCATCTCCAGTTCCGGGTATCCGTTTTCCTTATTCCACTCATTTACTTCCTTCATCGCATTCTGCATTTCAACAGCACATTTCACAGCCATCACAGGATGGTCAGAAAGGTCTTTGGGGGCACCAAATACAACGAAGATCCCGTCTCCCAGGAACTCGATAACAGTGCCGTTATACTTCTGAATGGCGGATACCATTGCTTCGAAATAGTGGTTAAGGACATTAATGAGTTCCTCTGCGTCGAGTTTCGCGCTCAATGCGGTAAAGCCTCTCAGATCACTCATCATGATGGTAACGTTCTTTTTCATGCCGCCGCTCTTTTGGCCTTCAGCCGTAGTAAGAGCGTAGTCGGCTATATCAGGTGACGTATATCTTACGAGTGCAGAATTGACTTTAAAAAGCTGCGTCAGATTAGTGATCACTACAAGATAGACAGTCTCTTCATTCTCATAGCAGGTCATCCTTACATGAAGGTTGTGCACTTCACCTCTATTATTCCAATAATCTACGATCGCCTCATGTGAAGCAACTCTATTAGAGACTGTATCAATAAACAACTGAATAAGATCGTCGTTCCCTTCAATGAAGGGAACGGCTTTCCATATCCTTATGTTTTTGTCCGATGATAATTCAAAGAGCTTTTCAGCCGAAGGATTGGCATACAATACTTCACCCGAAGCCGAAATAATACAGATCGAGTCTTCAGTATTTGTAAAAAAGTATTGTGCCTGATCAGGGCTTATCATTTGCTGTAGGTCTCTGAGAGCTCCTTACATGCATTGAAGTAATCATAAGTAAGGCATCTCAGACGATATGAGAGATGACGGAGGATCATATCTATCTTAACCGGTGTAGTCTTGAAGAGCTCAGCCAGTTCTTCAGGATTGATGATCTCCACATATGTATCGTCAGTCTCAGAAACAGCAGTAGCGCTTCTTGCTTCTTCAGCGATCATTCCCATTTCACCAAAGCAGGCTACTGGTAATAACTCCGTAAGCTTCAACTGATCAGCTGTACCGTAATTGCTGTAGATTCCGACACTGCCGCCGTGAACAATATACATGCACTTTCCGATCTCGCCCTGCTTAAAAATGATCGTGCCTTTCTTATAAGACTCTACATTATCGGAATCCTGACCGGAAACAACTTCAGACTCACGAAGAGATTCTGCACTCGGCTTATCAACTTTGATCTTTCTTGCCTTAAACCAATCAATGTGCTTTTGGATCAATACGGAGAACCAGTCATCCTTCTTATCGGCGCTCTTGAGATCAGCAAGGATCTTATTAGCTTCATCATAATCAGCTGTAAGTTCCTTAAGCCTCTTTCCGAGATGCTTCATGATCGCAAGGATCTCATCCGGCTTCTCGGTAAAATATGTGTTAAGATCGTCTGCTGCGACTTCGGCGACTTTTACATCACTCTCAGCAACAACAGTGGAACTTCTGGGATAGGACTCGATTACTGCCATTTCTCCAAAATACTGACCGGGAACAAGAACAGTAAGCTTTACCTGATCATCTAATCCATAATTCTTATATACTCCGGCATTGCCCTCCAAAATCTGAAAGAAACTATTACCGATATCACCTTCTTTGATAATGACTTCTCCATTGGCGAATGTCTTTTCAATAGTACTCATTTTGTTTCCCCTTTCTGTCTTTCGGATTTGTAAAATGCCTCAAATCAACTTTACATTTATATACTTTGAATTGTATTTTCAATACACCTGTTTGTCAATTATGACGAAAACATAATGGATCCCGGAATTCCGCTTCCGGGATCCATATCATCATTAAGCTTTAACTTACTTAAGCTTTAATACCTGACCGGGATAGATGTAGTTCTCGAAATGTGATTTAACACCGTGAGCCTTAGCGTCTCTGTCGATCATCTCTTTATTCAGCTGATAAAGCTTCTGCCATGTGGTGTTAAACCTCTTTGCGATTGAGGAAAGATTATCTCCGGCTACAACCGTATAAGTATCCGGGATGGACTTGCTTGAATCTGCTCCTCCGACAACATTACCCAATTCGTTCTCATTAATTTCTTTCATTTTGTTTACCTTCTTTCGTTGTATTATTTTGTTTTATGTATTTATTGTATTTATCAAATCCCGGGTTCAACTGTAAAACGTGTTACGATTGATTCCATCTGTGATGCATTTGCACCTTCTGCGAAGATTCCGAAGAATCCTGATTCGCCTACCTTGCAGATGTAGATCATCTGGTTGTCTTCTGTGAACATAACGCCACCGTTAAGTGCCTTACAGTCTGATGCTGCCTGTGAATGGGATGCGTAATCTTCATATGTATCCTGTTCGAGTGTTATAGCTATTGCCGTATTATTCGCATCCTTATCGTAAAGGTAAACGGCACCGCTGGTGAATTCACAAGAATAGCCGTCTGTAAGATCGACTGTTGTTTCGATAATAGCGTTTTCTGTTCTAAGGTTAGCAGATGCGTACTGCCTGACCGTTTCGTTTTTCTTTGCACAGCCTGCGAAGCAAGCGATTCCGAGGATTGTTAATGCGATAATTGCTGTTAAAGCGGTTGCGATTGTCTTTTTCATTTTTTTGCCCTCCTTGTTTTTGGCATTTGTTTTTGTTTGATGGCTTCATTATGTCAACAAATCTGATGGTTACCAATCAGTAATATCATTGCTGTTTGATGCTTAAGCAACAATCGCCTGTCTGAGTGTTGTCAAATGCTGAAAAACTTTTGAATTTCCGCTACAAATCCACTTCCTTATAATTCGGATTAAGCTTTCTTAAGACCTCCTTTACTTCGGGAATGGCATCTGTCAGGGCCTCTACACATTTAGGATCAAACTGGATACCTTTTCCTTCTTCTATCATCTTAACGGCCTGGGAGAGCGGAAATGCCGGTTTGTAGATACGTGGTGACGTCAACGCGTCAAAAACATCTGCAACGGCCATTACTCTTGCAGACAAAGGTATTTCTTCGCCCTTTAAACCTTCCGGATATCCTTTTCCATCCCAGCGTTCATGATGATAAGCTGCCATATTTCGAGCTTCGCTTAAATAGCTGTCACCCTCTACATCATTTATTGCCTTCTCGATTATCGCCTTACCTGAAGTAGTATGAGTCTTCATGATCTCAAATTCTTCGTCAGTCAGTTTCTCAGTTTTATTCAGCACCTCATCCGGAATAATTATCTTACCCACATCATGGAGCGGTGCGGATTTAATTACATTCTCCATATATTGGCGGGTCAATAAATCTTTGTAATAACCTTTACTGCGTAATCCTTCAAGAATGATCCGTACATAAGCAGCAGTCTTTTGAATATGTGCACCGGTATCAGAATCACGTATCTCGACCATATCTGCCAACAACACCATAAGTCCGTTCTGCATCATAAGGATTTCTTCATTATACTGGCGGATATCCCTTAACTGCTTTGCTATGTCTGTTTCCATCCTGCTGACGGTGTTAAATAAGGCTCCAACTTCATTATTTGAATGGATATTCATCAGTTCAAGTTTCCGGACGCTCTCGTCCATTGAATCCTGATCACCGATATTCCTGATAAAGTCATTTGCAGCGTCTGTAACACCTGTGATGGGATAGATAATGGATCGCTCGATCTGAATAATATATATAACTATAACTGCGATGGTAAAGAGTGCTACAAAGATCATGATAGAACGGATATAACGGTTTAACTCTACGGTGATATTATTGATATCGATCTCGACACACAAGAGTCCTGAAGGATTTCCATTACTGTCAAATAAGACTCTGTATCCGTTTAGCATATGACCGTATTCATCAGAGTAACCGTCAAGAATACCGCTCTCCTTCCTGCCGCTTCTTACGGCTTCCTGAAGGATAAGTAAAGTTTCATCCTCGAAGCTTCCCGCTTCACAGGCATCACCGAGATAAGAATATTTACCGCCATTTGCCAGTTCATCGGATGTCTTTGTATTGATAGCGTATGTAAGACTGTGAATATCATTGATGTCATCAAAATAAACAGCATACAGATATTCAATATCAGAGTTTTCCTTAATCGTATTTAAGGCTTCTCTCATCGTTTCATATTCATCAGGCATCTCACGACCGGCAATCATGTCACCGAAAGCATGATCTGATGTTACGGTATAAGCATAATCAAGAACGGTCGTAGCATATTTTTCATAATTCTTTTTTACATTCTTCTCAAAAAGACGATAGCCGCCAAAAACGACAACTATCGTAAGAATACATATTGCTATGACAGAATACAGTGCAGCAACGATCTTAATGCTTAGTCCCTTTTGCTTTTTGATCTTCAAATCCAATACTCCTGACAATAAGCTATATTTTGTATCTTTATTGAATTTTACTAATCAACTATAAGGAAACTTGATACTGCCTGTTAAAACTTTAAAAACTATTCGTTATCAAGCATTCTCACCGTAATCGGCACCCGTATAGCCTGCGTTCATTTCGTCTCTCATCATCTCTTCTTCAGTGCGCTCACCGTAATCGGCACCTGTATAGCCGGCGTTCATTTCATCTCTCATCATCTCTTCCTCAGTGCGCTCACCGTAATCAGCGCCTGTTAAACCGGAATTCTTTTCGATTACAGCCTGATTTGCAAGAACGGTTTCTTCAACGCTATTCTGGTTAAGCTGAATGGTAACTGTCTGCTCGGTTTTTTGGGCTCCCTTTGCTTTTAATGCATTGATCCCGATTGCGACTGCTGTTATTGCTACTGTTGCTGTTACTGCGATTGCGATTACCTTTTTCATTTTATTGCCCTCCGGTTTGATGTGATGTCTTTGTTTGATGGCTTCATTATTGCAGGAACGCGCAGACAGACCAATCATTAATATCAGGCCGAATAGATATGTATCGTACCAGTGTATGGAAGTAATATTTTTTGTGACTAAATAACAGTCCAATACTCTCAAAATAGTCATTTCGAGCAAGGAATGACTTTTTTGTGCAGTATGCGGGGGTGATTTAGTCACAAATCAGTCACGGGGAATAGATTGCATAAAACAGGAATTATATTCCTTCATCAGTTCAGGGATCAGATCGAACGGTTCCGCACCCTTCTTCTCATCGATGATCATCTTTATACGCCCAAGAGCATCGCAGACTGTCTCAACTGTCTTCTCAGGCTCATCCGTATAATTTTCCAGTCTTCCGCCTGTATACTGTCTGCCTGTTATACCAAGAAATAGTTTCTCCATATTCACATCGAAAAAACCGAATGCCGCATAAATACCCACCGCATCTGCAACCAGTTCGTCTCTCACGGGATCTATATCTTCCGGATACCTGCGGCGGCAGACAACATGTGTCAATTCATGAAAACGGCGGATAGTATCTGACAGTTCCAGCCATTCATCCGGCCCGTATCCTGCTGCTGCACCATCAACATTGCTGTATGGTCCGCGCGACAGCACAACGAGCATATCGATATAGTTTTCCTTTACTGATATAAAACGCTTGAATTCAGTAGAGCGTTCTTCTTCAGGAAAACCTTCAAGATGTCTGTTGATGCGCGGCCAGTTAAAAACGGTAAACATCGCCGCGCCCTGGCTAGCCGGCACTTCTTCGGAAGGACCGTTTTTTGCTGCCATAAGACCTCTTACGACCAGCTCGAAATCCTGCCTTTTCCCGATCGTTACGACACGGACCTGACCTGCAGGAGTATCTGCAATTATGCTTTTATCTGCTTCGTCTCCTGAATAGTGATCAAGCTTTTTTTCTTTAGGCATAATACCCCGCAGGACAACTTCTTTGTATTCATCCTGCGTATCTTTATCCGGATTCAGATAGAGCTGGGGATAATCTTCAGCCAATGCTTTCAGAACGCTTATATCAGCCATTCTCTGTCATTATCCTCCAGATTATTACCCTGCAGTATCAAGTCTCTGCCTCTCGACAAGTTCTGCAAAGTATCCGTTCTTTGCAATAAGCTCATCATATGTTCCGTCTTCAATTATATGTCCGCCGTCCAGGACGAGGATACGGTCACAATGCTTGATAGTAGAGAGTCTGTGTGCGATGACTATACGTGTACATCCCATAGCATCCAAAGCATCCGACACCTGCTTTTGGGTCTTGTTGTCGAGAGCGCTTGTAGCTTCGTCAAACATAAGGAGCTTGGGCTTGGGTGCTATAGCACGGGCGATCATGAGACGCTGGCGCTGTCCGCCGGAGATGCCTCCCTGCCCTTCAGCGATTATCGTGTTCATGCCCATCGGCATCTCTCTGATATCATCGGCAATACCTGCCTTCTCGGCTGCTTCCCATGCATCAGCCAACGTAAGCTCTGGTGCGGTGATAACGATGTTGGAATAGATATCTCCCTGGAAAAGACCGGCATCCTGCATGACCGTACCGATCTTCTTTCGCAGGGAAGGCAGGTCAAGCGAATTGATGTCCTTTCCGTCGAAACGGACCGATCCCTTCTCAGGTTTCTCAAAACCCAAAAGGAGCCTCATTAGCGTGGATTTTCCGCAACCGGTCTTGCCTACGATAGCAACATACTCTCCAGGCCTGATCCTGAGTGACATGTCATCGATTACCAGGGGACGGCCTTCATCGTAACGGAATGAGATATGATCCATCTCTATTCCGCCATTTAGTTTTGTAACTATCTCTTTATTTTCCGATGTCTCGGGCTCGGTCTTAAGGAACGGCTCCGCCATCTCGAGACTCGGTTTGATCCTTGCAGCAGACAGAGCAATTCCCGAAAGACTCATGAAAGCTCCGGAGAGCATTCCGTATGCAGCTGTAAACGCAAAATATGACGGCTGATCGATACCGCTCTGTATCGCAAGATAGTAAAGCACTATAGTCGAAAACAACGAGATAGCCGTAGATATTACAGCATTTATCTTAATGAACATCGGCGGATTATAAGTCAGTTCCGCTTCCTTCGAATAATGGTCGAGCCACTTGGCGAAGATTCGTTTCTCCGCGCCTGCAAGCTTGATCTTCTGGACACCGGTTATCATCGCATAACTCATGCCGGATTCCTCTGCCGCGAGCTCCATCTGTTTCTTGTTGATCCTGATCTGCACAAGCGTCGATGCAGTAGAAAATATCACTGTCGTAAGTATGACGATCAATGACGGGATAACGAGCATCGGCGTATATCTGAATATCTGAGTAACATAGACAAGCGAGGTAAGAGACGTAAGTCCGGTACTCAAAACCATGCCCATCAGTATCGAGCAGAGCTGGTTAACCGACTGTGATCTGCTCCTTAATTCACCTGCACTGTATTTACGGAAGAAGTTCGCCGGCAGCGTCATCAGACGCATCATCATAGAAGACTGCACCCCGAGGGAAGTCTTCGTATTAAGCCTGCTCGAGATAAAGCCGCTTACGCTCGACAGCAGCTGCGTAGAGAAGGATACGCAGACCATGCATATTGCGATAGCTATGAGGGCATCGTTCCTTCCGCTTTTAAGGACCGCACCTGTCAGTGTCGCTGTCAGACGGGGCATGATAAGACCAACCATGGATACGGAGAACGTAGAAGCAACTATCAATATGAGATCGTTCAGAGTAACGCATCTTTTCATATACAGAAGAAGATCCGTTATTCCGAGTTTCTTCTGGGGAAGCGGTCTGTAGAAGCATACCGCTTCAGTATCCAGCATTTTCTCGGTAGATCTGTTTAGTTTGATCTGCTTACCTGTCTTAGGATCCTTAAAATAGTATCCGAATAATCTTCCGGGGATCAATGCTACGGGAATACCTTCATCTTTGATGTATCCGAGCATCGGACCATAGGCATCCTTGTACCAACCCGGTTCAAGTTTGACTACGCGTCGCATAAGACCGTGAGGTCTCAGGCAATAGTCGAGCTGTTCATCCGCAGTCTTGACGTCCCTCGGAAGATCAGCCGTCTTGCAGTGATAGTACTTGAGTATGTCGTCGATCGCATTCTTAGTGACAATATGCGCGTCACCCATTTTCTCGGCATTTCTCTGGCCGAGTACGACTCCCGCTATCTTGATGAAGGAGTCATCCAAAAGCTGTTGGTCGGCTTCACGACGTGATTTTATCTGACTGTCAAACCAGCCCATGGGTTACCTCCTTCCTTACTCGTTCGCAACAAGGTCGGCATAAGTACCGCCACTTTTTATCAGTTCTTCATGTGTTCCGCGCTCGACGACCTTACCCTTGTCGAGAACGATGATCTCGTCGCAGTCTCTGACTGTCGACAAACGGTGTGCTATGACGATGCACGTAATACCCCTGTCCTTGATGGAATTGACCACTTCATATTCGGTCCTTGCATCGAGAGCGCTCGTCGCCTCATCAAGGATGATAATAGACGGATCCTGCGCAAGGACTCTCGCGATCTCCATGCGCTGACGCTGACCTCCCGAGAGATCCTTACCTCCGCTGACAAGCTTATGCTGGTAACCGTCGGGAATCTTCATGATGTCATCGTGGATCCGGGCATCTCTCGCTGCAAGGATCATCTCAAAATCCTGTATGGAACTGTCCCACATCTTGATATTGTTAGCTATCGTATCTTCAAACACCGTTATATCCTGATCGACTACGGCAATCGAACCTGTTATTACTTCACGCGGATAGCTCATCCTCGGTTTCCCGTCGAAAAGGATCTCTCCGCTCCATGGCTGATAAAGGCCTGAAACGAGCTTGGAAATGGTGGATTTACCGCATCCCGATGCTCCGACCAGAGCAATACGCTGTCCCGGTTTCATCTTGAGGCTGAAGCCTTCGATAAGCGGAGGTTCAAGTCTGGAATAACCGAAAGTGACATCCTTAAGTTCGACATTGCCGCCGAGTTTGCTCATCTTTTCCTCTTCACTGTCCACAGTGTAGGTAACGTTGATATCGTCCGGATATTCCATAACATCCTCGACACGTTCCATCTCGGTCCGCATCTCCTGTATGGTCTGTCCGGCATCAACGAGCATCATGGCAGGCGACATGAACGAAGCAAGGAATCCCTGAAACATCAATACCGCACCGAGAGAAAACTTACCCTCCATGGTAAGCCATACACCAAGGATGAGTACTACGTTATTTGCCAATATGCTGAGAAACGCAGGAACCATTCCGAGAAACTGGTTGAGCTTAGCACTTTTCACGTCCTGTGAATTGACTGATGCCTGATAACCTGCCCACTTCTGGAAAAATCCGTTCTCCGCGCCGCTTGCCTTGATCGTTTCGATCATTTCGATACCCGTTACGGTGGTAGCGGCGAGCTTGCCGGCATCACGCATCTGAACACGGGTAACATTGATCCGCTTTTGGGAAATTATCCTGGACATAACAGCATTAACCGCCAGAGCCGATATGCCGATGAGTGTCAGCAGCGGGCTCTGCCATATCATGAGAACGAGATAGAATACCATCATTATCGTATTAAGCATCAGCGGTGCAAAAGTAGTGATAAGCGTACCCGCAATCGAAGCATTCATCTCAGAACGGTTCTGAATATCTCCTGCGAGTCTCTGAGAGAAGAACTCCATGGGCATTCTTAAGACCTTCCACATATAGGAAGTGCTGCCTATAACAGCCATCTTTCCGTTGATCTTCAGTGAATATATCGTCTGTGCCCAGGCTATTATGATCTGAATCACTGCAAGCAGAATAAGCACCGATATGAACGGATACAGCCAGTCACGGTTGATACCTGTCAGAAGCCGGTCCATGAAGATCCTGCTCGTCACGGAGTTCGCGATTCCGAACAGGTAACTTATGGCTGTCGTGAGCATGACAAATGCGATCGCAGCACCCGTTCCGACCAGACGCTTTCTAGCGAAGTCTAACGTACTCCTTCTCTTTCCGCCGGGTTCGAACTTATCTGACGGCGTCGGGATAAGAACGACTCCCGTAAAAGACTTGTCGAACTCATCCCACGTGACCTTTACAGTACCTCTTGCAGGATCATTGATATAAACATTTTTGCCTCTGAATCCGTTGAGAACCACAAAATGGTTCATATTCCAATGTATTATACAGGGATACTTTCCCTTCTCCCGTATTGATTCGGGACTCATGGAATATGCTTTAACATCGAACCCGTAATGTTGCGCAGCTAAATAAATATTCTTAGCTTTTGAACCGTCACGTGATACACCGCAGTCTATGCGGGCCTGCTCCAACGGGACCCATTTTCCATAATAAGCCATTACCATCGCAAGAGCAGCAGCACCGCACTCAAGCGCCTCGAGCTGCATAACTACCGGCACTTTGGCAACGCCTTTTGTAAGCGTCGGTTTTATATTTCTCTTGGGGGTTGCCATCAGTTATCACCTGCGTTAAAGAGAAAAGCTATGGGATGTGTCTGATCTGTCACGACCACACCTTCATAGGTTCCGTCGGGAAGTGAGATTTCAGCGATTCCGACTTTCCTGCCATATTCGTCAGACTGGATGTCGGCGATGACTGCTTCCTCACCTGCAACCCTCAACGGCATTCCCATCTCGATGAGACTGGCATCATCAGTAACAACGGCAGCCCTGTGATCATTCACGATGATCGAAGCATCAGACAATGTCTCAAGCGTACCTACGGCAGACCAGACGAAAATACCACCAAGCAGAACTATGACGGCGATAAGAACTACCCAGATACCAGGATTGGTCACCTTAAGATAATCGGTAAGATCCTCAGGTGAAGAAATCCGGTCCATGGTCTTCTTTCTGAAGATCGTCTGTTCTTCTGATGCCATATATCAACACCTCCAAAGCTTTTTTATGCATTTCCCCCGCTATTTTGACATCGGCATCCGGCTCTCACACAATCGGATGACTCCTTATTCGATTTTAAAGACATCGTCAAATCCCGTAAGGATGAAAACATCCATAACTTCCTCACTCGGATTCTTCACCGTCATCTCACCGCGGCCTTCCATAGCTTTGGCGGCTCCGAGAAGCACACGGAGTCCTGCACTGGAAATATATTTCAGTTCTTTAAGATCGACTATAAGTTCCTTTATCCCCTCCAGCTCGGGTTCAAGCTTTGTTTCAAATTCGCGTGAAGTCAATGTATCAAGACGTCCGATGACCTCAACAGTAAGCTTATCTTCCGATCTGTTCATTCTTATTTCCATAATTGATATTCCCTCCCACAAGGTTTCTCAACGATATTATAAAATAAAAATATAATTTATATCTTACATTTGCGAATCAATATGTCTTACATTTTTGTAAACATACCGTTAAAGCATTGCAATTAATCCTATTACAGCCATGTGAAGCGGATAGTAAACCGAATACAGACCATTGAACACCTTGTTCCTGGGACCAAGCTTTCCGTTATAGGATGCAATGATGATCATTGCCGCATAATGCCCGAAGAGCCAGGGATAGTACTTCATGAAACTTTCGAGCCAGGCCGGGAATCCGCCGAAACTTACTCTTGCCCATGTGTAAAGGCAAAAATACACGGTTATCGAGGGAATAAGGATGAGAAGTTTTTTCCAGAATGACATATTCTTCGCATATTTAATGTAGAAATAGAAACCGTAGATCAACAGCACTCCGACAAATTTGTAATTGAACTTCGCATAGTAATTGACCAGAGCTGAAGCAATATAGTATAAAGCTATTATCCAGGGCTTTTTTGCAAATCTTTCAGTTATGATCAAATGCGCTTTTATCCTGTCAGGTTTGTCTTTTATGTGATAAAAGCCTTCAGCAATCATGAAAGCATAGAGCAGAAATGCTATCCGTCCGATAACACGCATTACCATCATATTATCAAAAAAAGCGCTGGCTGCATGATCTGATGCATAAACAACACATTAATGTTCAAGTGTTGAAGATCAATAAAAAAGGCCTTGGCATTTCAGTGCCAAAGCCCTTAACTGGTTTAATAAACTGGCAGATCATATACCGGTTGTAACATCAAAGCGTGTTACGATCGATTCCATCTGGGATGCATTTGCACCTTCTGCGAAGATTCCGAAGAATTCCGAATCGCCTACCTTGCAGATGTATACCATTGCATTGTCTTCTTTGTACATTAAACCACCTTTAAATTCCTTACAGTCAGATGCTGCCTGTGAGTGGGATACGTAATCTTCATATACATCCTGATCGAGTGTTATTGCTATTGCCGCATTATTTGCATCCTTATCGTAAAGGTATACGGCGCCGCTGGTGAATTCACAGGAATAGCCGTCTGAAAGATCAACTGTTGTTACGACTACACCGTTTTCTCCATCAAGGTAAGCAGATGAGTACTGCTTGACCGGTTCACTTTTCTTAGCACAGCCTGCGAAGCAAGCGGTTGCGAGAACTACTATTGCGATGATTGCTGTTAAATAGGTTAAAGTGTAGCCAAAAGCAATATGATTGTCCTTTATGTTTTGTAAGATATCAGGTAATACTCACCGGACTGGCCGACGCCAGCGACTGCACTTCCCGTCTTGACCTTGCTAAGCGTATTGTCTGATTCAGCCATAGCAGGAGTCATCTTGTAATATGCCTTCAGTTCACTATTATCCAACTGCGAGTATGTATCCCAATCTATCGAATAAATCGTATAACTGATAGTCAAAGTACCATCACCGTTATTCGTGATCGAGTTAACGATTCCGATCAGATTGTATGACTCGCCGTCAGCTGCCTGATACCATATTTTTCCGTCCTCGTAGTATGGTCCGGCGGGCTGATCGCCAAAAGAATCAGGGGGATTAGGCAGGCTCATGCATTCATCATCATCCAGTAAAATACCAAAGTACTTGGCAGCAATACTGCGGGCCTTGTCCAGTGTGAATGTCTCATAACTGATCTCGCCCTTCCTGGCATAACTGATCGAATCTCTTGAATTGATCTTAAGATGTATGTGGGCAAAATCCAGAATGCGCTCAGCTGTAGCATATTCCCTGTCATAGTCATAGAAATATGACTCAACAAAATTAGAAATAAAAGTATTGACATATTCCTGATCTATATCTTCAAGAACATAAACATATTCATCATTACCATCTGGTTCAGTATCTAGTGAAGAATCAGATAACGCATTTGTTTCTTCGGAAGATTCGCTTACAGAAGTATCAACAACATTCTCGGAAGAAGTAACTTCAGATTTGTTTGTAACAGCAGGTTCCGGACTTCCGGTCGTGCTGCACCCGGCAAAACATCCCAACCCCAGGCACGCACATAAACAGATTGCATATGTTTTTATCTTTTTCATACTATTCCTCCGATAACTTAACGGGGATTACAAATATCACATTACCTTCTCAACACTTGAATCAAGTTCAGACAACACCTTAACAACAAAATCTTTCGACTGGGCGGGTTCATCTTCTATCCATCTCGTAAGAATGGCAATACAGCCCTGTGCACGGTAGCTTGTCTGGTAGGAAAGCTTGATATTCTTAATATCTGTGCCTTTCTTCTCGGCTTCGATCTTCTGAAGAAGACCTTCAAGAAGCTTCTCAAATCTGATCCTGAGCTGACCCGGGGCATAAGAACCGAATACCATCCTGAAGACATTTCTGTTCTTATCAACGTAGTTAACAAGCTTATCAAAGAAATCTTTGCTTCTCAGGTCCTGCATTTCGAGAACGAGCATACCCCAATCGATCAGGATATCCTGTTCAAGTTTATCGTAGAGGTCATAAACATCAAGAAAGTGCTTATAAAACGTAGTACGGTTGATATCCGCCGTATCGGAAATTTCCTGCACGGTAACTTTGTGAAGTTCTTTCTGCGTAAGAAGATCTATTAAAACATTATAGATTGCTTTCCTGGTCTTCAGTGTTCTGCGATCCGGTTTCTTCTCTTCCATCATTTGCATTCTCCTTACGGTCAGTATCTGATTTTTTCATTATAATCATTTATCAAGGAATTTTGTTTAATTTGAGTAAATTACTTGTTAACACATTTCATAACAAAGGTATCAGATCCATTCTGTCTGCTATACTTACCTAAAAGAATGCATTTAAGAGGTTTATTATGAGAACCGAATACAACAACCCGGCTATGGATCCCTCCGGTTTTGTCCTGCTTTCTGATTATGTTCCTCACATTATTCAGGAGATCAGGTATTTCTCGACATATAATTTCATAGGAGAACGCATTGACGGCTATGAGGAACCCTGCGCTATCCTGACAATTGAAGCAGCCCGTGCCATGAAATCCGTATGCAATGAACTCTTCGTACAGGGTTACCGGGTAAAGGTTTTCGATGCTTACCGCCCGGCCTGTGCAGTAAAGCACTTCGTTTTATGGGGCATCGAAGATCAGGACATCAGAATGAAGCCTTATTTCTACCCTGACCTTCAGAAGCAGGAACTTTTCTCTAAGGGATATATCGCTAAGCGGTCTTCACACAGCAGAGGAAGTACGATCGACCTTACTTTGCTCGACATGAAGACCGGCAAAGAAACAGATATGGGAAGCCCGTTTGACCTGTTCGACGAGAAATCGCATCCGGACTACAAAGGCATTACCGATGAGCAATACGAAAACCGCATGATCTTACAAAACGTCATGGTAAGAAACGGTTTTCAGCCCTTGGATTGCGAATGGTGGCACTTCACATTGAAGAATGAACCGTATCCTGATACATATTTTGAATTTCCCGTATCTTCGCAGTATCTTAAAAGATAAATCTTATCGCTTATATTTTTCTGATTATATTCAGGAGGAGAATCGATGATATCGTTTTTGATCGCTTTGGCAGTTTTGGTAATCGGATATATAACTTACGGAAAACTCACCGAAAAGGTTTTCGGGCCGGACGACAGGACTACACCTGCCGTAGCCATCAATGACGGCGTAGACTGCGTGCCGATAAAGACATGGAAAGCACTGCTCATACAGCTTCTGAACATCGCGGGAACAGGACCCATCTTCGGAGCTCTCATGGGCGCATGTTTCGGCCCTGTCGTATTCCTCTGGATAGTATTCGGATCGATATTGGGAGGCGCCGTCCACGATTATATGAGCGGAATGATCTCCGAAAGAAATAAGGGCGCATCCATCGCGGAACTGTCAGGCATCTATCTTGGTAAACCCGCACTTTACATAATGCGCGTATTTTCAATCCTGCTTCTTCTCTTAACCGGAACGGTATTTGTAACAAGCCCCGCAGCACTTATCTCAAGCCTTACTCCCGCTGCTCTCGGCAACACTTTCTGGATCATCGTCATCCTCATATACTATGTGCTCGCTACACTGCTTCCCGTAGATAAGATAATCGGCAAACTCTATCCTGTATTCGGTGTAATACTCATAATAATGGCATTATCCATTGCAGGCGGAATTATATTCCTTCCTCAGTACACCATTCCTGAAGTAACTCTGGTAAATCTCAATCCTGAGAATCTTCCCATCTGGCCATTCATGTTCATCACAGTTGCCTGCGGTGCCATATCAGGTTTCCACGCGACTCAGTCGCCGATGATGTCAAAGTGCATTACGAGCGAGAAAGACGGGCGAACTGTATTCTACGGAGCAATGATCATAGAATCTGTTATCGCGCTGATCTGGGCTGCCGCAGGCGTCGCTTTCTACGGCAGTACCCAAGTGCTTCAGGAAGCTCTTTCAGATCTGGGGCAATCAGGCGTCGTTTATGAGATAAGCAAACAGATGCTTGGAAATGTAGGCGGAGTACTCGCTATCGTAGGCGTTGTCGTCTGTCCCATCACATCAGGAGATACGGCATTCAGGAGCGCAAGACTTATCCTGGCCGAATGGACAAAACTCGATCAGAAGAAGATCGGCTACAGACTCCTTATCACATTACCGCTCCTCGGTGTAAGCGCAGTGTTGACACAGCTTGACTTCAACGTCTTGTGGAGATACTTTTCATGGAGCAACCAGACTCTGGCGATGATATCTCTCTGGGTAGCAACTTCATATCTCATCAGGAATAAGAAACAAAGATTCATTTCGCTTATCACTGCTATCCCCGCTTCTTTTATGACGGCAGTATCCGTTACTTACATCCTCGTGGCAAACGAAGGATTTAAGCTCTCTACGGCCATAGGTTATCCGATAGGATTGATCGCTGCAGCAGTTCTCTTTGTAACCTATATTATCCTGGCCTCCCGGAAAGGAACGCTCAAATAAGCGCAGTATAACCAATCAACATCAAAATTATTAAGAAAATAAGAAAAATTAACTTTTACGATATTATCTGATGAATATTTCGGGATATAATTCTTACATAAACAATTAAGAGGTGCACATGTCCATAGGAAAGAAACAATTTGATTTGAGCGCCTTTCTGGCATCTTTGTTTTTTATATCCTGCATCGTTTTAGGCATTTATAAGTTTATTCTGCTCCTTCACGCAGGCACTTTGCCTATAACCAGTATTATCAATATCACCGCTGATCTGTCATGCATGGCTTTAGGTTATGTGCTCTTTGTCTGCAGTATAATCGATAAATCCCGGAATGAAGAAAATCTTAATAACTATCTTCTTTTGTTATTTACATGTTTCTGTTCAGCATTTTTGGATGAAATATGCTGGCTGGTTGACGGGGATATATCACAGATATACCTAAATACCGTTGCCAATACTTTTTACTACATTGCAGCCCCTGTAATGGCTTTCCTTTTCTGGCGCTACGTAGTTTCTTATCTCGGATTGGATCACAAACAACTCAAGATATTTAATTTTATCCTTGGCGGCGGCCTTATAGGAGCCATAGTCATGAGACTGGCAAATCCTTTGTTCGGTTATTACTTCTCGATAACGGCTGACGGTTGTTATCAGCGCGGTCCCTGGTATCTGTTGTCTAATCTATATGCTTATACAACCATGATACTTACGCTTATCCTGATATTCCTTGCGAAAAAAAGATTCAAGACATATCAGATCATTATCTTATACCTCTATGCTTTCTTCCCTCTTGCTGTAGGCATTTTTACCATCTTTACCTACGGACTTTCTTTGTCGAGTCCGGTAATAATGCTTGTGCTTCTCTTAATGTATTGTGTTTTGAATGTTATTCAGAACAGAGAACGTTCGATTTCCGACAGGGAGCTTAAGATGGCCAATACCATTCAGGAGAATATGCTCCCTCATGTTTTTCCTCCTTTTCCCGAGAGAACAGAATTTGACCTTCATGCTTCAATGAATGCAGCAAAAGAAGTCGGCGGTGATTTCTATGATTTCTATATGCCGGATGACGATCACCTTGTTATTACAATAGCCGATGTCTCGGGCAAAGGCATACCTGCCGCATTGATGATGATGGTCACGAAAACCCTTATTAAGAACAGAGGTCTTTCTGATTTTAATAATTGCTCGAAAATATTGTCTTCGGTCAACAACCAGCTCTGCGAAGCTAATGACGTTGACATGTTCGTCACCGTATGGATAGGCGTACTTAATGTATCAACCGGTGAACTGAGGTATGCGAATGCGGGTCACGAATATCCTGCGATCATGAGAGCCGGCGGCAAATTCGAACTTATAAAGGAACACCATTCACCGCCTATCGGTTGCATGGAAGGAATTCCCTATAAAGAAAAACGATTGCAACTTAATCCGGGAGACTATATCTTTGTCTATACAGACGGGGTCACAGAAGCCAATAATACTTCTAAGGAATTATTCGGTGAAACGAGAATGCTTGAAGCTCTTGATCTTCCCTGTAACGGTGACGTTTCAGTTCTCGATCAAAACGTTAAGGACAGTATAGATAAATTTGCCGGAGGAGCAGAACAGTTCGATGACATAACAATGTTGTGCGTAAAATATAACGGAGTTCAGGAATCACAAGATAAAAGAGGTAATCCTATGAAGCAGATCAAAGTTACCGCTGACATCTCTCAGCTCGATCAGGTATTGGCATTCGCTGATGCCATTCTCGAAGAAGCCGGGTGCTCTCCCAAAGCACAAATGCAGATCGATGTAGCCATTGAGGAGATCTTTGTCAACATCGCCCATTATGCCTATCCGTCAGGCAACGGTGAAGCAACCATTTATATGGAGGAGGATGCTTCTTCTAAAACCGTACAGATTACTTTCGAAGACGAAGGCATTCCCTATGATCCGTTGAAAAACGAGGATCCGGATATCACGCTTTCTGCCGAAGAAAGGCCAATCGGAGGTCTGGGTATATTCATGGTCAAGAAAAGCATGGATGATGTCTCATATGAATACTCTGACGGAAAAAACCGGTTGACCATCAAGAAAAAGATTATATAAAATATAAACATACTCAAGGAGGATCAACTATGTTGAACATCACAAAGAACGCTAATGCAAATGTACTTAAGGTCATCCTGGAAGGAAGGCTTGACACTACAACAGCTCCCCAGCTTGAAGCAGAGCTCGGATCCGCCTTATCCGGTGTTACGGATCTGAAGTTCGATCTCGAGAAGCTTGATTATATCTCAAGCGCCGGATTAAGAGTTCTTCTCTCCACACAGAAGATCATGAACAAGCAGGGCAAGATGGTCATTTCCAACGCTTCCGCTGAAGTTAAAGAGATTTTCGACGTCACGGGTTTCTCGGATATTTTAACGATTGAATGATCTGTCTGAATGGACTTGACTATTAAAATATCAGCATAAAACAGGTGTCCGGATATACGGGCACCTGTTTCAACGAACGGATGAAGCTGATAAAGTAACACATGATATATAACGGTTTTTAGCAATGAGTTCTGTCACAGAAAAAAAGAAATATCTGTTTGAATCAATGAATCCGGCCACGGCATTAGCCATTATGGCTCTGCCTACTGTTGGAAGCCAGATGGTAGTATTGATATATAACATAGCTGATACATGGTTCATCGGAAGAACTAACGATCCAGCCATGATCGCAGCATCAAATCTTGCACTCACCGTATATCTTATCGCCGTTTCTCTCGCGAACGTCTTCGGTGTCGGCGGCGGAAGTCTGATGGCCCGTCTGGCCGGCGAACAAAAAGAAGCTGATGCTGTCAAAGTAGTAAACTACAGTGTTTTCGCTTCCGGCATATCGGCTGCCGTTTTCTCGGTCCTGACTCTCATATTTATGACACCGTTAATGAGGATATTGGGTTCCGAAGAAGCAACGCTGTATTACTGTAAACAATATCTTTTTACAACAGTAGTTCTCGGAAGCATTCCGACGGTTCTTTCGATGAGCATGCCGCAGCTTTTACGTAATGCCGGTTATTCCAAAGAAGCGGGACTTGGCGTTGCTGTCGGAAGCATCCTTAATGTAATTCTTGATCCGCTCTTCATGTTCGTAATCCTTCCGGACGGCAATGAGGTGCTGGGAGCAGGTATTGCAACGATGCTGTCAAACTATGTCTCTTTTGCTTACTTTATCTATATTTTCCGCAAAGTAAGACATGAAAGCGTCCTGAAGATCTCATTTAAGCCTGTGCATCTTGAGAAAAAACATCTTCAGTCTCTTTATATGGTCGGCGTTCCCGCTGCTGTAAGCATATTCCTTTTTGATCTCGTGAACATTGTCATTAACCGTCTTACCGCAACATATGGTGATCACACAACGCCTGTGGCAGCCATCGGCATTGTCTTAAAGCTAGAGAGGATTCCGATCAATACAGGACTTGGCATATGTCTCGGCATGGTTCCTTTGGTGGCTTATAATTTCGGAGCCGGCAATCAGAAACGGATGGCCCGCTTTTCATCACTTGCAAGATGGTCGATCTTATTATTCTCATCTTTGTGTACCATCCTGTTCTTCATTTTCGCCGAACCTCTTGTAGGGATATTTATCAAGGACCCTCTGACAGTCGAGATGGGAACAGCTTACCTCAAGATGCGCTGCTTTGCCCTGCCCTTCATGATGATCGGCTATCACGTCATAAATTACATGAACGCCGTAAACAAAGGAAAAGTATCTTTTGGCCTTGCCATCTTACGGCACCTGATACTCATTATCCCGATAATGCTTATCATGAACTATTTATGGGGCATTAACGGACTTATGTGGTCGCAGGTAATAGCAGACGTAATAAATGCAGTAATTGCACTGTTAATAATGCGGTATTTTGTTATAAGGTCAGATCTCCGACCGAACCGATAAGCTCTGCGATATGCTCCTGTGCGCGTCTTATGCGCTTTTCTCCCAAATCATCGAGTGCGAGTTTAGTCGATGAAAGTATATAAAGAAACCTTATCATGGCAAGGAGCCTGATCTTACTGTTGATCCCGGAAATCATTTTTTCATCAGTTGTATCAAAATAATATTCTATGATCTTATTCCAAATACGCTTTCCCCATTCATCCGGAATACCGAAAAACGAAAGCAGATTACCCGGATCATCTTCGGGAAATGCCATATATGAAATATATAATCCCAACAGGTCGAATATCGGCTGACCGGTCGAGATAGTATCCATGTCGATAAGCATAGGCTCGTTATCAACCACCATGATATTCTTCATGTGAATGTCCCCGTGCACAAGGTGAAGATCATCAGGAAGTCCGGAGATCAGTTCATGCATGCGATTCAGCTGTTCATCGGAAACATAAGAGCGGATCGCATCAAGATATGACAAGAACAGATCCTTCGCTTTTGGAAGAGATCCCTCATCCATTTCAGTACTGTGGACACACTTAAGAAAATCCACATACTTTCGAATGAGAGCATCGAAATTATCCGGCTCAGTTATCAGAAGATCATTGAAGGACTTCGCTTTCAGCAGTTCAAATACCGAACCGTAGCTGTCACCTACCCTGACGGTATCATAAGATATGGCAGTCGGCACGCCTTTTATAAATGCAAGCTTTGCCAGACGCTGCTCGTTCTGTATCATAGGAAGACAGTCGGGTGATTTGTAGACTTTGACAATCGTTTCACTGTCAATGCGGTAAACAGTGCCGTAAAAACCCTGTCCGATTATCTCGCACCCTTCCACTGAAATCTCTCTCATGGCTCTTCTCACATCGAGCAATTCAGTAAAGCCCGTTGTCTCGAAGATATCATAAACATCACGTGACACATTGATGACCGGAATCGGCATGTTTATTGTTTTGCGGAGTTTCATCAGAACGCGGAGGCCGGCACTGGATATGTATTCGAGACTATTTGCATCGATAACAACGTCAGCACCATTTGCGCTGTCAACCGCCGTGAATATCTCACGCTCGATCTGTTCCGCATTATTAGAGTCTATCCTGCCGCAAGGAAAGAGCGTCAGTGTATTGTTTAGGATCGTGGTTCTCATATTGGTATTCCCATCTGCGAATTGAATAATTACCACATTTCATCAATAGTATTATATCACTTATGCAAACACAGAGCCGTTCGTGGTGTTTTCGACCCGTGATATAATCGCTTTATCTAAGGTTTCATAACTAATAGGAGTAAACATCATGAATGACATAGAGACGATCAGGAAAAGATTTCCGGGAATCAGCTGCGCTTACAGAGATGCAGCGGGAAAAGTCACAACAAAATGCTATGGTTTAGCAGATAAGGAAGAAAAAGTTCCGGTGGATGAGAACACTGCCTTTCCGGCATGCTCGATCTCGAAGTTCATTACAGCGATCTGCGTAATGAAGGAATTCGAACAGGGCCGGATAGATATCGAGAAACCCGTCAACTTATACCTTCGCCGCTGGAAGCTTCTTGCATCATCAGGAGAAGAAAGCGATGCATCCATAAGGTCGCTTCTGAGCCACACATCGGGAATCATAGACGGCGAAGACGGTTTCTACGGGCTTCGCAGGAGTGATCCGACCGTCAGCCTGACTGATGTTCTTGATGGCAGGACGTCTTATAACAACCGTCCGGCTCGTTCAGAAAGCCCTCAGGGGACTGAGTTTGAATATTCGGATGCGGGCTTTTGTGTTTTGCAGATGCTTTTGGAAGACCTTGAGCAAAAACAGTATGAGGATATTGCCGACGAATATGTTTTTGCACCGTTGAACCTGAAGAATACGTTCTTTGCGTCGCTTGCGAATCTCACTGATTACGAACACAGGATCGTCATGGCGACAGGCTATGACGAGAACGGGCTTGCTATTCCGGGCAAATATCCGCAGATGCCTGATCTCGCGGCATCGGGCCTGTGGTCCACACCGAAAGAACTTCTTATGATCGCGAAAGAATTTACAAATGCCTGTAATGGAAAGAGCTCTTTGCTGCAGGCAAGTTCCGCACTGGAAATGGCTAAGCCCTCAGAAAGATTCCCCTGGGTCGGCCTCGGCATTTTCATGGACGGTGAGAACAGGCTCAGCATCAGCGGTTGGGGCGAGAACGGCCAGTCCAGGCTGAAGTTTAATTACTGCACCGGCGAGGCTGCCGCTGTCATGGTCAATCAGAACCCCGGTGTCGAGCAGTCAGAATCAGGGGTTGAATGGCTGATCAATAACGGATAAGATTTTCAAAGAGCAGTGAAAAACAGATAGTAAAGTGATAACTGACTTCTGTACCTAAAGACTTCCCTGTTAAGGTAAATCTCGGGAGATAGCTGCTTTTAATTGTTCAATTTAACGCAAATTTTTGTTTTGCATATTTAGGTTAAGATTTGAGAGGAAATCTTAACCTAAATTCTTGATTTCGAAATATGCGTTAAATGGTGTGGAGCCATAACTGAACTGCTTTATTTCAATAATACAGTTGCGGATTAGGAGAAAACCCTAACTGAAAACGAGAAAAAGGACTGTGACAACTCAATTATCTTCTGAGTTTTTCACAGCCCCTATTTCAAAACCAATATTATTCTTTTTTAGATTATTTCATTAGAATGGCAACAGATTAGAAATCATTCCAGGAATCTTGTCGATTTCCTCGTTAACGCTTTCCATGATTCCCGGGATAAATATACCGACGCAGAATGCGAGAATAAAGATCACAACGTTTCCAATAATAATAGTAGGCTTCCAGTCTTTAACTATCTTGATACCGAGAAGTGTATAGACAACCGTCAGAATAAAATAAAAGGCTACACCCAGGGCAAACACCAAAAAAGGCGAAACAGCTGCATCAGTAACGACATCATTCTCTAATTGATCGAAATCATTCATAGCGACGTCAAGAAATTTTACAGTCAGCGACCAAAACAAGCCCGTAATAAGAAGTGAAAAAAGAGCTTGAAAAGTATAGTAGTTTCCTTTTCTCATAACAATCTCCTTAAAAAATCTTTTATTGATTGAAACAATCTGACGGAAGTCCTTGAAAGGATTTATCAAATTTTCCTATCAAATTACTGTATTATATCATTGAGCTTGGCTATTAACAAACAAAATATAAAAAGAATCTGACAAAGTTAATGATGAACGATCCTGATATTTGTAATCGCACACTGATCTCCCGAAAGAGCCACATTGATCTTCGCATTCTTATCTTTGACCGTTGTGATGTTCTTTATGGAGATTCCTGCATTTTCAGTAAGCGATACAACTCTGCTGCCCTCTCTTTCAAATGATATGGCAACATCAAACCCTTCCCTGTTAAGCTTTCTCCAATGATCCCAGCCTTCGAAACCATCTCTTGTCACGATCAGTTCATTGTCAGCCGCTTCACCTGATTCCCAAGTCTCACCGTCAAGCCTTATCAGCGCATACTCTACATAGTTGCTGCCGGTAACCGTACCGTCATCAGACGAGTAGATAACGCAGAACGGGCAATGCCATACGAGTCTTGCCGTTGGAAGGCTCATTGTATGGAAAGTTATGGTCATTTTATCCTCAACAGGTATGGGCTCAGACGTCGAAGAACGGTATCTGTCAACCTGAATGTTGGGAATATCACCTTCTGGGACATCGATATAACTAATCTTATCCGCGATCCTCGGTATGTAAGACGCATCTATACCGGCATCTGCCCTGTTCATGGACATATCACTTATTATGCAGTGCTCGCCCGTAAAACCAATATATGTATATCTGGAGCTGTCAGGCAGCGCGATAATGTATTCATAAGCTTTATCGTGCCCCATGATCCTGATAAGCATATGGTCATCCATCCTTACGTCTTCAATGCGGTAAAATCCTGCCGCAGGACAGTTTTCTGAAGGTTTAAAAGGTTTGATCTCTATTTTTCTTATTCCGGTGTTAACGGAATTGCCGTCAAACCCGAGCTCACAATACTCATAATAGACCAGATCCTTAACTTCTTTTTCATTATCGTGATAACGCCCGTCCAGAGAATCGAAGATCAGGATAGAAGGCTTGGGAACGATGCCCTGTCTTTCGGACCTCACATGCAGGTTGACAGTTACCATTTCCTCGGCAACTGCTATTCCTAAGGATACATTATCTTTATGAGCACCGACGATCAGCTCATCCCTAATTGACGGTCGCTCTAGTTCCTTTTCTTTCATCCTGTAATCCGTATCAGTATCGATCATGTGGATCATGATATTGGCATATTCGGGATCAAACTGGGTTCCGGCGCAGGAAATAAACTCTTCTCTGACTTTCTGCTGTGGAATGGTCTTTCTGTAACTCCTTAATGACGTCATGGCATCATAAGAATCCGCTACAGCGATGATCCGGGCAATGTCAGGAATATCCGTTCCGACAAGCTTTTCAGGATAGCCTCTGCCGTCATAACGCTCATGATGATAATGCGCACCAATACTGAGGTACGGATATTCAGTAATGTTTTTAAGAATCTCCGCACCCTTCGAAGAATGCTGCTTTATCTCTTCGTACTCTTCGTCTGTCAGTCTGCCTTCTTTGGTAATGATCGCTTCAGGAACTCCGATCTTGCCCACGTCATGAAGAAGACCGGCATAATAGATCTCTTCACACTCCTGTTCGCTCTTGCCGGACAGCTTGGCGATCCTTCGTGAGTATTCGGCCACACGTAAGGAATGGCCATGTGTATATTTGTCCTTGGCATCTATTGCATTTGCAAGGGCCAATGCAGTTTCTTCGAACAGATGTTTCTGATGCATGGTTCTGAGTTCGAACTCCGCATTTTCAGACACCTTTCGCTCATGTGCAAAGAAAAAGTATCCTACGACTATGAGCACAACAAGGAAAACTGCCGATATGGCAATGATCCATTTGGTGAAATTACTGTAGTAGTCTTTTACACCGGTCATAGAGATATCCACACCGACATATGCGACGCATTGACCTGAGGAATCGAAGACCGGTTCATATTTAGTCAGCAGCCATCCGTATTTATCATCGGTCTCAATTATGTCTATGTTCCCTCCGGCAAGAAGTGTCGGGATATTATCGGAAAAACCCTCGTCAAATTCCACTATATCTCCGATATGATCTGTCGATATGTCGGGAGCCTCATCATATTGTTTCAGTTCGTCTGCCATTGTCTCAACATCGAAAACAACATGACATCCATCAGGCTTTATCTGATAAACATAGATATATTGAACATATGGCGTATTATTGCAGATGCTCTGGATAAGATCAGCCGTTTTCTTGTACTCTTCATCAACGCCTGAATCCAGCCATTGATTGACTTTGTCACCGTTGATCTGTTCGGCGACCAGTTTAGATATCTTTATAATGATCTCTTCCCTGTAATAACGGGTGGTTCGCTTGAAAAATGTCGTACTGGCAATGATACTCGATGCAAATGCTACTATGAGCAAGATAACCGTGATCAATAACATCCAGACATGTCTGGAACCGGATTTTTCTTTTATGGAATTGTCTGCTCTTCTGACCGACATATTTAAGCAAATCAAACTCTATTTCTTAATCCTGATATTCGTTAACGCGGACTGATCACCTGTTAATGCAATATATATTTTTTCAGGCTTATCAGCGATCTTGGTAATATTTGTGATCTCGATACCCTTATTCTTTGTCACAAGGGTAACGTTATTTCCAGAACGTTCGAACGAAGCAGAAACATCAAATCCCGCTTTGTTATTCTCTTTCCAGGTGTCCCAATTGATAAATTCAGTGGTCTTGTTGACTATGGTCTTATTGGTGGCATAGTCGTCTGAAGCCCAGTTCTCACCGTCAAGTCTGATAAGACCATATTCCCTGAAATCAGGTCCGTTCACTTTTCCGTTCCCTGAGTAAAAGATAATAAAATACGGACAGTGCCAGACGAGCCTCGCCGTGGGAAGGCTCATTGTGTGAAAAGTGACCGTCAGCTTATCTTCCAGGAGGATACCGTCAGTTGTAGCCGTGCGGAATCCGTCTGCCTGTATGTTCGGACAGTCGCCCTGAGGCACAGCGATATAACTGATCTCTTCGGCAATCCTTTTTATATAATTATCCGGTACACTTTCCTCTTCGCGGCTGATGCTTACATCGCTTATCTCACAATGTTCACCGGTAAGACCGATATATACCCATCTGGTGCTGTCAGGAAGTGCTACGGTAATCTCATATGTCTCAGACTCAGAGATTATCCTGATCAAAACGTGATCCTTAACCTTAACTGCTTCTACAGTGTATTTTGTATTTTTCTTTGAGGATTCATCAGAACCGTTCTTTTCAACATTTATCTGCATCTTGCGTGCACCCTTGCGCACGATATTACCATCAAATCTGATCTCTCCGTATTCAAAATACAGAAGCCTTTCAATATCCTTCTCTTTATCATGTATCCGCGCATCAAGCGAGTCAAAAAGCACGATCGACGGCAGGCTTGATTCTGAAGAATAATTCCTGTCAGGCGTATTAACAAGCTCGATCCTGGTGATCTCATTTGTGATGATAATGCCTTCCGATACTGAAGACCTGTATTCTTCGCAGGATAGCTTATTCTTGCCCGCAAGCTCTTTGACATCTTCTTTTTCCTTCATCTGGTACTCAGTATCAACGTCTATCAGATGAAGCATGATCTCGCCGAATTTCGGATCGAACTGCGTTCCGAGCCCCTTAACAAATTCCTCTCTTACGAGCTGCTGAGGGATCGTATCACGGTAGCTTCTATTGGAAGTCATCGCGTCATAAGCATCTGCAACTGCGATTATCCTTGCATATTCGGGAATATCATCTCCCTTAAGGCCTTCGGGATAGCCGTGCCCGTCATACCTCTCATGATGAGATTTGGCTCCGAGGCTCAGGTAGGGTGATTCGCTGATACTCGAGAGTATCTGTTCTCCGACGCTGGGATGCTCTTTTATAGCCTGGAATTCTTCATCTGAGAGCTTTCCGGCTTTGTTGAGAATGGATCTGGGAACTCCTATTTTTCCTACGTCATGAAGAAGTGCAGCATAATAGATCTCTTCGCATTCCTGCGGTTCTTTTCCTGCCATTTCAGCGATTTTCCTGGAATATTCAGCGACTCTGGAAGAGTGACCCTTTGTGTATTTATCTTTAGCATCTATCGCACTTGCCAAAGCCTCTGCCGTCTGAGCAAACAATCTGCTTATTCTTTCCCTCTCCTGCTTAAGGAAGGTGACTTCAATGTTACGCGCCCTCTCGACCGTCTGGTTCATGTCGTTAAGGACAAAAAGATACAGCAACGAAGTCATCAGACTGGTAGAAATGTTTATCAGTGACAAACCATAGAATTTCAACTGAATTAAAGTCGCAACGATCGGTAAAGTCGTAAATAGGATCAACGAGATCAAAACGCCGCTGCCTATACGCTTACGATATTGAACAGCTACCGTCAATTGGGTCAGCAAAACGATCACGGGTATGATCGCACCTATAAGGAATCCCGGGGCTCTCTGATAGTGGTTTGTCTCATCGAACGTGTAGTACAGACCCGTAAACTGAGAAATGATAACCAGAACGATTCCTATCGTAATCAGATAATCGATCATTTTGAGCCTGAAAGGAACCTTTTTAACATCGGTCTCATCCATGATAATATCAATTACGTAGTGATTAAAACTCCAATCTATCATAAGCGTCATTATGAAGACCACGAAGTTACTGATCCTTACCATCCAGAATCCGGTCTCACTGATATCACCCCTATAGATATAAGCATAGCGGTCGAATACTAGTAACAGAACCGCAAAGATATTACTTAAAACCAGGAAGACCTTTCTTTCCTTATCGAGAGTTTTCGAAAAGGTCATGAAAACAGCAGTGGCCAAACATAAACCACTTATGATAAGCATAATATCAAGCTGAATACTCTTTATACTTTCGATCATGGTATCTTCTGCCTGCGCATATTTATACCATTAAATTATAATTCTTTTTTGATTATTATGTATTATCAAAAAATAAATTAGTTGTAAAGACAGCTATTTTGACCTTAAAGCAATGGCATTTCGGTTTGAAAAGAAAACGGCCGGCAGTGAATGCCGGCCGTCTCCTTAAACTTTTATTCCGAAAGGTTTACCAATATCTTGAACTTTATTCTGTTGTACATTAATTCTGTCAAACAGTTTCACATAAGTAAGTGGAACCGCTCCGACAATTGCAGCGCATGCCTGGATCAGATTAGGAATTACCGATCCCAATGCTGCAGTTACACCATACATAAAAGGCAAAGATTCAAATCCGAAATATCCCGCTACCATTATTAATTCTGCTATTACTCCCGCTGCAAGCTTGCGTACTAAAGGCACCTTGTTCTCACTGTTGCGTTTCATGAGAAGTCCTGCAACAAGTCCCATAATTCCTTTGATCAGAAATGTCGGTATTACATACTGCGGATAACCTGCAGTGAGATCAGCCAGAGCAGAACCGATTGCAGCTGCTATCGCTGAAAAAGGTCCGAGAATATACGCAGCTACCAGTATGACCACGTCGCCAAGATTAACGTGTCCAATGGCAGTCGGTATGTGAAGCTGGGTGCCAATAAAAATAAATGCCGCAAGAACACCTGAATATGCAATCTTTTTGATTATTCTTTTGTTTTTCTCATGATCGCTCATTGTCTTTACTCCTGAATCGTTGTTTTCCGAATGACACTATGGTACAACTTATCTGAATATATAAAATAACCAGAAAAGGAGATTTTTATATAACCAGATGAGAAGCAAAACAAGTGAATCAGCCTATATGAAATTGTATAAACAAATTAAGAAAAACATTGTTGATGGAATATATCCGTACAATACCAAGATTCCTTCCAAAAGAAACATGGCTTCTGAGTTCGGTGTAAGTGTTATCTCTGTAGAACATGCATATGATCTTCTCCGTGATGAAGGATATATCAGGAGCGTTGAGAAAAGCGGTTATTATGTTGATTTCCGTGCCTCAGACGGTTTCTCAGCTTTTCCGGACGAAAGAACAGCTCTTAGCACCACATTTGACAGTTCCGGACAGCAGTCGGATTTTCCCGTTTCCGTTCTCGCAAAAACCATGAGGAACATACTCACCAACCGTCAGGAAGACATACTCATGAAGTCACCTAATACAGGTCTTCTTGAATTCCGTGAAGCAATTTCCAGATATCTGGCACGCAACAAGGACATGCGTATCGATCCGTCAATGATCGTGATCGGATCCGGCGCTGAATACCTTTATAATCTTATAGCCGGTCTTCTCGGAAAGAACAGAGTATTTGCTTTGGAAGACCCTTCATATGAGAAGATAAGAAAAGTATATAAATATGCAAATATCAGCTATGAATTGCTTCCACTGGGAAAGGACGGCATCGAAAGCAATACTCTTAGCAAGACTAAGGCAAATGTTCTGCACATTTCGCCGTTCAGAAGTTATCCTACCGGAATCTCAGCCTCTGCCTCAAAACGGCACGAATACATAAGATGGGCTGATTCATCAGATAGAATAATTGTTGAAGATGATTATGAATCTGAATTCTCTATCCTAAGCAAGCCTGTTGAAACCCTATTCTCGATGGCAGCAAAAGATAATGTGATATATCTCAACACTTTCTCCAAGACCATTTCTCCGGCACTTCGTGTAGGCTATATGGTTCTTCCCAAACACCTGGTCGAAAAGTTTAATGAGAAACTCGGATTTTATTCATGCACAGTACCGACATTTGAACAGCTCGTTCTGACTGAATTGCTCAATAACGGCACATTTGAAAGACATATAAACAGAACAAGAAGAAAACTGCGCTCAAAACAGACTTTAAGCTGATTAAAAAGTGTATTTGTAATCAAGACCATTAAATATCAATCATGGTCTTGTGATTATTCTTGCATAAATCCTCGAACACATACTAACAGTATAAAAATTATTGTACAATTCATATTAGTGGTATCTTTATGTTTCTTGTTTTCGATGTTACGTTAGTAGAGAAAGAGGCAATACTATGCAGATAAAATTATCAGAAAACATCAGAAATCTACGCAAAGAGCACTCAATGACGCAGGAGCAGTTAGCAGATGCGCTGGGTGTTACGGTAGGAGCAGTATATAAATGGGAAGCCGGTCTTTCCATGCCTGAGATCAGGCTTCTGATGGAACTTGCCGATCTGTTCGAAGTATCCGTTGATTCCCTGCTCGGATACACCATGCAAAAAGGAAGTGTTCAGAGCAGGATTGAACGGATCGTATCATTTCTCGCAGTAAAGGATTATGAAAGCGCTATAGCTGAATCAGAGAAAGCATTGAAGAAATATCCTAACAATTTCCTGATAGTCTATGTCAGTGCCCAGATGTATATGGCTAAGACCATGGAAGAGCTGAGTAAAGAAGCGATGGTCAAATCAAATGCATTATTTGAACAGGCTATCTCCCTTCTGGATCAGAATACTGACAGCAGCATAAACGAAGTTACCATATTAAATCTTATGGCAAATAACTACATGGTAACAGGTGAGTTGGACAGGGCACTGGAGATCTTAAAGAAGAACAATATCTGCAACATAAACAGCAGCATGCTCGCATCGGTTTATGCCGTAGGATTGGGACAGCCCGATGAAGCATCGAAATATATAGAACCGGCCATGCTCGAAGCTTTAAATACAGTTTCTAAATCAGCTTATGCAGCGTCATTTGCTTATGCACGGAAAAACGATATTACATGTATTTCTGCATTGGAATGGCTTATCGGTTTTCTTGATTCACTGAAGACGGATCCGGAAACTATATCTCATATTGATAAATTCAAACCGTCCTATTTAGCTTTGCTTGCAATATGGGAAGAGAAGTTCGGATATAAAGATAAAGCGGAAGATCACATAAAAGAAGCATATATGCTTGCCATGAGATTTGATGCTACTCCTGCTTATAACATGAACGGCCTTAGATTTATCAGCCACCCGGATGCGGTTTCTGTCGATATAGTAGGAAAGACGGCGTGTGAGGCAATGGATTATCTTGTTTTCGACAGAGTTCCGAAAAGCAAAGCCTCACAAAAGATAAAGCGGCTATGGGATGAATTAAACAACAAATAAACAAGTATGGGGAGGAATGGATTATGAAGATCAGAAACATATATTTTGGAAAAGGCATTCCGTTTTTTTGCATAGCCGTCACGTTATTATGCATAACCGTGACACTCATATCGCAGCTTATTCCTTCAACATTTTTTGTCTTTGCGTTTTTCCCTCTTAAATATCCGTGGCAGATAATTACGTGGATCTTCCTTCATGGAGCACCTCAAGAACTTCTCCCGCCGGATGCTCCGTATTCTGCTATTGATTTGACGCTTGGACATCTCGGATATAATCTGCTTCTGATACTGCCGTTTGGAATCCTGGCCGAAAAGATATTAGGAACCAAAAAGATACTGGTCTTGTTTGCTGTATCCTGGGTGGCCGATGTTATCACTATGCTTATAATAGGCGCGGTATATACTAAAATCTTAAATGAAACTGAACTGGCCGGCGGTGCAGGTGCTTCCGGTCTGGCTTTCTGCTTTATGCCGGTCGTTATGTACGCGTTATTTGTTCTTGGAAGAAAATACGGATTCGGCATGCTCTTTAAGCAAATTTCATTTTATTTCCTGATATCGATGGCCGTTCCAACACTTATAATTTCACTAAGTCCGAGTGTAAAAGGTGTTACAGGAATTCCGTCCATGATCGTCCACCTTTTGGCAATAACTATCGGAGTTATATTTACGATTGTTTTCCGCAAGTCAATAAACTCATATTATGATACTAAGAAATCAGAGGCTGCAAATTGAGCGTAAAAGGAATTGGAAATCAAACTGGTTGAGCGATGAAAACGGTCATTAATAGAAGAAACAATTGGCGCACTTTATCAGAAAGCGAGATCGAGAAGCTTTTGCCGTGGATGAAGATCATTCACAGACAAAGAATGACAACGGCGTTGCTGCTCTTGATATTGCTTTCGGCATTGTCGTTGGCTCCGGTTGTACAGCATGTAATTGATAACCGATGGGTTGAATTTCTGAAGGCGATCTGGATATATGCTCTCGCGGGCCTTTTGGTTTTCGTGGCGGTCTATTCCATTGTTGATTACATCACAAGACTGAATAAGTTCAAAAAAGGCGACGTGAAAGTAGTCAATGTAACTGTCTCAGGAAAAGGCATAAGCAGCGGATCCCGCCGCCACTATTATTCAGTCAGAATAAGCGGTATATATGTAGACAACAAAAACGTCGAAAAGAAGTTCAGGGTGCCGAAGGTATTATACGATTATGTCTCGGTCGGCGATAAGGCATTAGCCGTTAAATACAATGGCAAAGAAAATAAGAGTCCGCTTTCAGGTCTGGATTTCTTACCGTCATCAGATCACTGACTCGCATTATTGTCGGCGAAGAATGCTCTATAAAATTACTTAATTTAAAACGTTATAAGAAAAGCGGAGAAATAATTATCTGCATTAGCAACAATTACTCCTCATCGTACTCATCCGGGCGGCTCTTTCTCTTAACATATAATGTGATAGCAAAACCGCCTGCCATCAACAGAAGCACGGTCACACTGCACTTGAAACTTGTCTTAAGACCTGTGGGGACCAAGGCATTTTTCGAGTTGACGAATCTTACCTTGCTGTTGTGTTCTATATCGCCGGAAACCGTTCCATTCGAACTGACAGGATCACCGTCAAGATATCCCTGGCTCTGATATCCCTTAGTCTGCTCAGTGATAGAGAACTTCGTTCCATCTGCTAACGCCGAGAAAACTATAAAATCGCCATGCGAGAGTTCAACACGGACCACGCCGTTTGCCGTCGAGGTAATCGTATAGTCTTCAATCACGCCACCGTTCTTCTGAACATGGATCGTTCCGACATAAGGCTGGTCAGCAGCAGTCTTAAGAGTTACCGTCATAGGGAATACTTCTGTCTTGTCTCCCATATTGCCTGCAACTTCCTTGGAAAGCATCAGGTCGCCGTCAACAGGATAGTTAAAGATAAGAAGATCGTAAAGAACTCTTTCTTCTCCTGAATCAGGATCGATTACGTTCTCTTCGACAACCTTGATCTCGGGATGCGCCTGATTGAGCTTGATGTCACCGGTCTGAGTAACAGTAAACAGGACAAAGTAATTGAGTCCCTGATGCGTATGTCCTGGATCAACTTCTCTGAGCTCATACGTTCCGGCAGGAAGCGTGGAATTAATGTGCGGGATAATACCATTCGAATCTGTGAAGAGGTGCTCATATCCCGCCATAGCCTGGAAATCAACGACTGTTACGCCGCCGACCGTCTTCTGCTTATGAAGTTCAAATTCAACTCCTTCAACCGGTTCTAATGTAGCCTTATCAAGTTTCTTGATCTCAAAGGTGTACTTGAAATTGAAAACGGTAATAGACGGATCATCCGGTCCGGCCACATAAGTGAACCTGTTGTTGTCTTTATCCACAGTGCTGGGATCAGCCGTAACCGTGATCTTACCATCATCGCCCATAACCATGGTAAGTGACTTCTTAAGACCGGTATAACCTGCTGGAGACTTTATCTCAGTAAGTGTATATTCAACATTCTTTCTTAAGTATGCGAAAGTAACGAATCCGTCGTCATCTGATATGAATGTGCCCAGCGAAACCTGAGAACCCTTCTCGCGGATATCAAACTGAGCTCCTGCCAAAGGAGTTAATGTATTGCCGTTCTTATATTTCTTGTAGATCTTAATGCCTTCACGCTCATTTTCGATGGTCTCGATACGCATGTTGGCAGTAGGCATCTGAGCGGACTTATACTTTACCTTATATACAAATTCAGTACTGTCCGTCTCTCCTTTAAGTATTCCATTAAGTCTTATTTCTTCATTGTTATCTTTAGGATCGATCGAAGTATAACTTGTGACCTTGCCGTCTGAGTCAACAACTGCACCGGTAACTTCTACTTCTTTAACCTGGTAGTCCAAAAGAGATAATCCGGTCTCAAGCGTCTCGTAATACCAATAAAGTGTACCTTTCTTATATTTAAGCTCATAAATAGTATTCGGATCCAAAACTCCGTTTATATAAATTGCAAAATAAGTGTTGTCACGGCTTGAGACGAAGTTCTCGTCTGTCCACTCTTTGTACATTCTGATTCCGTAACCTTTTATGTTATGAACATCAACATGCGGATCCTTGCCCTTTTCAATAGTGCTTACTTTCTCATAGGGACATATATCCTTGGTTGTGACATCATTGACGTCAGTGAAGATATCATATTGAATTCTGGAATAACCGTCAGGTATCTCATTAGGACGCTCTTCGACTTCATACTTGGTTCCTGCCAAAAGTTCTCTGACTTCAACTGTGTAGAAAGCAGGGATCTTGGATATTGAGCCGTACATGGAGGTAGTAAAACTTACTTTCCTCTTATCTGCCGTGTCAAGAGCGGTATAGTCTGTTGCAGTATCTGACAAAGGTACGAACTTCTGCGTAGCAGAATCCCATCTGCAGTATCTTCCCTGAGGATCCTTAACATGGTATGTGTACATATTGGCAAGCGCCACTTCCTGATTTGTCTCGTGCTCAGTAGCCAGATACAAACGAAAATTAAAAACAGTCGGATCGTCCGTTAACGGGTGATTTCCGGTTATACCTGTCTCATCCCACAACTTCTTAGTAAACGTTAAAACACGTAGTGCATCTTTATTTACTTTATTTACATACTTTACACTTGTACGTTCTTCAGCCTTGGCAGCACCGATCGCATAGTTCTCTCTGTCCGAACCTGAAATAGGTGTTCCTGAAACGATTACATCATTTGCTTTGACTTCACTAAATACATATGGATCTACACCGCATTCAACAACGTAATACTCGATAGCTCCATCAGGAAGCTTGATCTCACATGCCTCTCCGGGTTCGAGGAAGAAAACGTTAGAATAATCGACACCATCAATTGTGTAATCTGGCTCGAATTTGACTTTCTTGTCAGTTCCACGATATACAACATTGATGTTTGCATCGGTGTTGGTCAGACTATAATAGATTGCCTGATCCGGGTCCTCTGAATAGCTGTAGAATATCTGATACGGGAATTCCGCATTAAACTTTTCAGGATGCTCAACGCCATCCAATTCTTTGCTGAGGATAACAGTCTCCGGCTTAACAGATGACTGATTGAAACGCATGTTAAGATTGGACGCACCTTTACCACGCTCCATGTAGAAAATTCTCATTGTGTGAGAAGTATAATCTTTAAATACATATTTACCATTTGATTTCTGCTGGAAAATACCATCAAGATATTCCTGAACCTCCTGGTCAGTATGCTCCCCGCTGTTTCTGTAATGCTCTTCAAAGATCTCATATAAAGTCAAATTCCTGATCTTTCCGGAATCATTCTGAACCTGAATGTCTCCGGTAGCATAGTTTATAGATCCCAAGAGAGCACTGTGAACACCACCCAGATCAATGACGAGTTCGCCGTCAACGTAAAGCCAGAAGTCATCATCTCCGGTAAATTCATATATGATATCGTGACCCCAGTCATCAAGACCATTTGGTGTCTGAACGAACGATGCCTCAAGTTCAACTCCGAATTGGTAATCAGGATTGTTGATCTTGTAGAGATTCTCGTATTTTCTAGGATTGGAATCATCTAACGGATTTAAAAGTGCAGTATACAAATTTTCAGGATTCTTCGTGGAAATAACTGTAGGATCAATAGTGTTAAACGGGAAAAACTGACCATGCTTTACCGACGCTGAATTTTTATCATCGTGTGTTCCTAATTCCTGATAAACCGTAAACTCACCGGTTGACTCATTATAGGAAGCATAGTTTTGAGAACTGTCATATACAAAATATCCGGAAGAGTAATATGTGGAATCAATAAACAAATGGTTGGCTTCCTTAAGTCTGTCGGCTGAATAAAGATTTGCCAATGACTCGCCTGCATGCGGACCGCTGGTAACGGTAGGATAACCGTCTGAACCCAAGGAATTCGATAAAATACCCGGACTGGCATACAGATATGTATTGTTACCGCTGCTGCCATCAGCGGTGCTGTTTAAGAATTTAGTCTGCTCGCCATCTTTCCAGTTTGAAGTATTTCCAAAATCAATTATCTTCATTGTGATACCGTATTGAGTGTGATCAACCGTTTCAACAGGATGAAGTACAGCCTCTGTACTAAAATCATTTACACGGGCAAAATAGAAATCTATTGATTCATCTTCAGTAATACCATCTACAACCGAATAAGAAACAATCTTTTGATTGGCAATATCTGTCTTTATTCCGGCATAAGCATAATTGTCATCATCCCAGGCAACGATCTGAGTAAAGTAATTATTTTCGTTTCTTCCGAGCAGGTTGATACCGATAATGCTGTCGCCAAGAGCTTCTCCATTACCTGCATTAGGTCTTATGTATTTCTCAGAATACTCATTATAGAGTTCATAGTAACGGTTCTCATCAGCTTTAGTGGGATTTTCGACACCTTCGTTGTAATAAATGGTCAGATCCCAGAGTAGTGTATTGATTCTGTCGTCGATCCATTGAATCTCATCGCCTTCCTCAAAACAGGGATGCAGATTTCCTTCATGATCTATCGCATAGAAATCATACTGTTTCTTTGCTTCATTCCAAACACGTGTATAAATAATGATGCGGTCTCCGTCTTTGAGACTTTCGTCAGAAACACTTATCTTTCTTGCGGAATAAGGTAATACATATTTATCAGTCAGAGTAGCAGGCTCAACGAAATTCAGCCATTTCGTTACAGGCTTACTTTGATCAGCATTATAACTGTTTGTGTCAAATCCGCTGGCCAGATCACCGGTATAATTAACTACTCTTCCGTTAGCCATAAGGGCAATCTTGCCTACATAGGTTTTATCATTGCCTGTCTGTTTTCCGGGAATAACAGTAATCGTCTGTGGTGTAGTTGAAGTAGAAAGGTTTCCGGAAGAGTCAATATTCAAATAAACCGTCGTACCATCTAATTCAGCAGACAGATAATATCTGTCATCCTCGCACCAGGTAAATGTCCACATCGTAAGATCACTGTCATTTGGAACAAAGAGTTTATCGTCGTGATGATCTTTCTCTGTAAGTACAGGAAGTGAAAGAGCATCCAGATGATTAGGAATTGTCGATGAAGCCATCAAGCCTGCACCGGATGCACCATTCTTATAATATATTAATCCTATTGATTTGCCATCAAGACCATATGGATCTACGGATTCTGACTGGTAATCGTAATACCAAAGGCATAACTGAGCATTTATATCTTCTGCTCCTTGATATGCTGCAAAACCATCACCTTTGTCACTACTGTTCTGATTAATATAGTAAGTTCCACTGCCATTAAATCTGAATGCGTTATTTACACTGGTAGATTTCGAAACCTTGAAAATAGTTGCCTGGCCTTCACTTGTAACAAATGATAAAGCATTATCTATCTGTCTTATGTACTTGTTTGTGCCATCAACAACACAATAGATTCGGTACTCATTTTCACCGCATTTCTCAAACACATAAGCTTTCGCATCCTCATGAGGATATTCAGTCTGTGCCGGTTTAGTCTTACTTATTCCGGTTCTGCTTCCGCTTATCGTATATTGGGTATCCTTAAAGTAGTATCCATTCACGTGACCCCAATATATTTCATCAGCATGTGCTTCCAATTCAGTCAAAGATGTGATTCTTTTCCATCCCGTCTGAATTGCAACAGATGCAGGTCCCTCAACGATTGCATAAGCAGAGAAACCGTCAGCACTGAACGTGACTTCGGTTCCTTCACCGTTCTCAGCATCGGTTACATTCAGAGTATCTATGACGGATGCTTCAGCTTCATCACTGATATGGACGACGTTAACTTCGTTGTTGAACGTCTCGTTAAGCGTGATCTTGACTGAGACAGATGTGCCCTCGGCAGGCTCCATCTCGATGCCGTCCTTCATAATGCAGATATCGAAGAATCTTACTTTGTTGATCTCAGCATTATTAAGAGCATTTGAAGTGAGATCCAAGTACTCATCGTATACATCGCCTTCGGGGATCTCGCTTACTATCAGTTCGCAGTCTGAAGGAATTCCTGTCTCAGGTCCGTACGAGACCTTAACCTCATAGGAATCACCTGAATACTGAAGAATCGTTACATCCTGCTCAGACTCTTCAGAAGGATTCTCTTCTTCCACATCAGCATCTGTTTCGTGAGTTTCTTCAGTCAGCTCAGAAATGATATCAGAAGTTTCTGTGGTCTCTTCTTCAGCGGTCATATCCAGATCAGAAGGCTCGACTACATCAGCACCAAGTGCGCTGAAGAGACATGCCATAATGAGCACCAAACTTATCAAACGCTTGAATTTAGACATCCTGATCCTCCTTCCTGCGTCTGAACGCGAGAATGAGGACTATTCCACCAAGCACAAATGCAGCAAAGGCGAAAGGCATATATGGATTGGCAGTCTCGCCCGTTTTTACTATCGGGACTCTGACCACCTTGTTTACAAAAGTAATTTCCGTGGGCTTTACCATTCCGCCTTTAGACAGAATGACCTTATAATCAAGTTTTCCTGCATCATCGGACGTAACGAAAAGCGTTACGATATATGTTGTATCATCGTATGTTATCTTCGAGTCGGTACCGGCATTCTCATAAACCTTGTATTGATATGTACCCGGCTCGTCTATTCCTATCGTAAATGAGTCATCTCCGGCGCTGATCTTTTTGGTGACCACGTCCGGCAACGGAGAAGCTTCATCAAGCTTCTCAATTACAATTTCATATTCGTTGGCAGCGTAATTAACATTCTCGCAAGTAAAAGGCACAACAGCCTGAATCTCTTCATATCTGAATTCCGCATTGACCTGGAATCCAAAGAAAAGGAGGACAGCGCACAAAGCTGCAGCCGCAGTCGAAATTTTTGACACTACAGATACACGCCTCACGGTCTGTCCTCCTTTCTCATCAGTTTTCCAAAATATAGGCAAATACTACAGTCCTTGTTGTCGAGGCATCGCCTGCACAAGTCGACAGACAGATGATTCTTTCATCTCTGTCAAAAACTGTATCTTCGAGGAATTGCCTTAATTCCTCATGGTTTTCAGGATCGAATACCATATTGTCAGCAGCATCCGTCCTTATTGCGTAAAACAATTCCAATTTGAAGACTGCCTTACCATCACGTCCGACTATGAGTTCACCGGTCTTATGTGAATTGAGGTAATCTTCGTCCAAAAATTCATCTAAAGCTCCGAACATCTTTCCATATTCCATGTGATGTCCGTAAATTATTGAGTAAGGATCTGTGAAATCGCCGGCATTTCTGCTGTCAAGAAAAATACTTCCTGACAATGAATACTCGCCATACGGATTTAGGTTGAGATATTGGGAATTATCAAAACCCTGCATTATCGGGTAATCGATATTCGTATCATCAACAGTGATCCAGGCAACCATATCCGAGGCAATAGGAGAATCTGTTATCTCATCTGCATTAACAACATTCGGCTTAAATGACAGAAGCGACGAATCGTTAGCATGGTCGAAAATATACCAAGTGTCATACAGGACATAGATAACCACAAGCAGGGCAATAACAAAGATACCCAGCATAATTTTCTCGTATATGGAGTTCATTACCTTCCAGAACTGCTTCACTCGAGAACCCTGTTATTCATTTACTCTTCTGAATCAGTATCTGCTGCTTCAGATGCCTTTCTCTTTGCGCTCATAACAATAAAGAGAACAACACCGGCAACTACAACAATAGCGATAATGATTACAGGTGTAGCAGAAACAAGAACGCCAGTGGGGATAACACCATTCTTATCGTTTGTATAACCGGTCTGAAGATCACCATCATCAGTAGTAGTATCATCAGCATCTAATAACTTGACTGTACCATTTACTGCATCTGCAAGAGCATCATTGCCGTTTATTCCGTCCCAGTTAATTACTGAAACAGCTGCTGTAATACCTTCTGTAGATGTATAGCCTTCAGCTTCTTCTTTCAAATCATAAGTTGTACCAACAACAAGCCCCTCAACGATAATATACTGTCCGTGCTGGAGATAGAACTCTGTTTCTTTTGCTTTTCCGGCATCAAGCTTTATTTCCTGGGGATTTGTCTTTCCGGCATAAGATGAATTAGTTGCTTTGTTAAGTGCGTCAGAGGCAGGGAGCTGAATATCAGCATGTGAAACATCAACTGTGAGAGTTGTTGCTACAGGTGAATTAAGTGTAAGAGTTAACTTAAAATATTTATCTCTTGAGCCCTGGTTACCGGTAACTACCTTACCAACAGTCAAGCTGTAAGATGTGTAATAGTTTACATAACTGTCTGTCTTGGTTGCTCCCGAAACCTCAGCCCCATTAGCTGTATTAACAGTTATAGCCGTTGTGGAAGTAGTAATTGCTGAATTTGCAGTTACGGGTTCTCCTGCCGGAGGAGCAGCTGTAACTACACCATCATACATTACGAATCCTGTAACTTTCAGTGTCATAGACGAAGCATCTTCTGTATCTTCAACGTAGACATCAAGAGTACGCTTAAGGCTTCCATTCGTTGTAAGATTCGGAGTCGTTGCGTCGACATCATAGAACATGCCGGCAGTACCGGTATTTTCTGTAATGTAATAGCGGTAAACGCCGGGCTCAGAAAACTCTACGGAACTCATGTCAATTGTTACAGTCTGCTTGTATGTTTTGTATCCTGAAACAAGTGTTTGTGTCTCAACAGTATCAGTGGGAGAAAATGATACAGCAGAAATTGTCGGTGTGCCGGGGCCTTTATATAAAGGCAACGTGCCGGCTGAAGTAGTTGTAGCTGCTGATCCGGGTATAATTTCAATTACATCGTTAGAACTGATGGTAAAAGTAAAAGATGCGTTCGGTGCAACAGCATTACTATCAACAAGTAAATACTTGTAAAACTGTACATCTGGTGACTTCAGCGGAACGTAGCCTGTATTGGCTGCAAAAGCTGGAACCGCAATCAATGCCACCAAAGCGGTGGTTATCAGCATAACTGACATTTTTTTCCATAATTCTTTCATGTTTTTTCTCCTATATTTTGAAAAGTATTGGAAAACCAAATCAAATCCCCCGCTGCCTTAGGACAAGAACGACCTTGCCCTCACAATCTTCAAGGGGTATCGCTCCGTATGTTCTGCTGTCTTTAATGTCATCTCTGAAATCATTCATGACAAAGACAGAATTCTCTTGAACCACATACGGGAAAGTTACAATAGCTCCTTCAGACGTCGTCGGATAGACAACATCCTCACTCAGTCCATAACCGTTAATTTTGACCAAACTATCGCTGATATCTACTTCATCACCGGCCTTGGCAGCTATACGGCCAAACTTGACCTCACCATCGGCCTTATAGCAGATCTCTTCACCGGGGTTAAGATTTCCAAGCTTGTACGTAATGACAAGATCTCCATCCTTGATCATGGGATAGCTTGAGTTCCCGTGATTAACATGGATACCGACTACAAATACGCAGAGTATGACAACTACTGCGGCAGTAACTGCGATCTTGATAAAAAACTCGATTGCATAATCTGTCGAAGTCTTTTTACGCTTCTTTGTCTTGGCCTCAGGCTTAACCGCCTTCTGTTCGACCTTTGTCTGTTCCTGACCGTCTAACGTAGTCACCCTCTGCTTACGCTTTCTATATATCTCACGTGCTCACGCGTGAAAAGAATATAAATAGGCGTAATAAGCCTATTCTCGATAAATATACACCCCACTCCTATAAATAAAATTAATATAATTAAGATGTCACTCAATTTTCAGCTAAAATGTAATGAAAAAGTAAACAATGGCATAATATGGTTATAAAACTCAATTGATTTCTCTGCCAAGATAACATCGTCCCTTGTCATGGAGCGATAAGATTTTTAACAAGACAATTCTCCCAAAAACGAAAATACCCGTAAACGCAGTGTTTAGTGCTGCAGTAAGGGCTTTTTTGCAAGCATGATTTGTTTCATTTCCGTGTCCGAAAAGCTTATCGGATCATAATGTCCTCTGTGGGCTTGAGGTGCACGACCGCCCGCACGATCACGACGTGGATCACAGCGGAAAACAACAACATGATGCCCACCGAAAGCAGCCATGCCAAGGGCTGCGCGCTCCGGACATAATGCAGCTGCCTCCCCTCCAACAAGCAAATGATCCTGCGGGCGAACCATGCGCCGCCAGCAATGCCGAGGAGGATTCCGAGGGCGTGTGTGACTGCGGATTCACCGAGCACATATTCCGCTGTTTCTCTTGTTGTGAAGCCGTTGATTCTCATAATGACGAGGCTCCGCTTCTTGCGGTAATACTGGAGATAGATCAGGTTCAACAGTACGCCGCCGGCCATCAGTGCTGCAATGCCCGTGAGCAGTCCCGCAATCATATTCAGTGCGGAGGTGAAGACTTTATATTCCTCCTGCTTTGCGGTCGACTCGGTCACGGAAACTGGGAGCTGCGCGAGCTTTGCCGTGATCGCGGCGCGGCGCTCTCCTCCGCACTTTACCAAAAAGCAGTTGGGCTCTGCTTCTTCTCTAAAAACGGCTTCATACGCAGCGTATGACATGATCATCTGCCCGCCGAGATAATTATTGAACACCCCAGCGACCGGAACTCTCACCTGGTTCATTTTCAGGTCATAAAGCGTCATCCGGTCTCCCGGTACAAGCCCCGCAGTTTCCGAGGTGCGAAGATGGATGTACAGCCCCGGCTCGGAGGTCAGCGCCATTCTTTCGCCGCTTTGGATGTCCGTCATCACAAAGTAGGCGGACAGTTCCTCCGGTGCGCCGCAGATCAACTCGCCTCCGTTCATTCTGCCGCCGCCGGCGAAAAAGCAGTCACGGTCGGACACCTCGATCCAGCCCTCCTGCCCCGTCCCTTCGAAAATGCCGGACTCAGTCAGCGCGGATATGATCTGCACCTCCACCGAGGGTCCGCCGTCTTCGGTCTCCGGGTCAAAAATAACCTTCAGATCGTACAGCTCCACGTCTGAAAACTGCCTGTCAAGGGTTTCCGACACAGCCAGCTTGACCGTAAAACCGGTCACCAGCAGGATCATGCACCCCGCGATCGAGGCCACAATCACGAGCGCCCGGAGTTTCTCCGACCAGATGCCCCGGAGGATCATCCGGACAGAAAGAGAGCGCCCGGTAGCGCCTGTTTTTCTCTTTCTTCCCGCACGCTGCATGAACCGGGATGCCGAGGCACGGTCATTCATCAATTGAACCGCCGGCGTACGCAGTAGCCCGGCGCAGGCAATCACCGCAGCAGCCGCTGCAATGATGACGCCTGCGGCAAGCACAGCTGCCGTCATTGCCGGTCGGAAGGTCTGGCGTCCCATTCCGTAGACATAGAGTTTGCCGCAGGCCGAAAGCACGCTGGGCTGTATAACGGCGTACCCCGCCACGATTCCGACCAGCATGCCCGCCGCCGTCGGGAGGAGCCCGGCGGTAAGGTATTGGAAGGCGATCTCCTTTTCTGTCAGACCCATCGCTTTCGAGGTCCCGATGCGTTTTCGGTCCTCTTCCGCCATGCGGCTGATCGACGCATAGATGACGAACGCTCCGACGACCACAAACGCGACTGCAAAGGTCAGCCCAATGTCGGCGGCGTTTTGCGCGGCGACACGGATCGCATAGTAGCTGGACGATCCCCATACGTTCAGCACAAGCCAGGGGTGCACGCCGTTCAACCCCGCCAGCGCCAGATTCAGGATTGGTCTGAGGATGACCTTGTCACTGTTTAGGGAAAACTGCCCGAAATCGCTTCTGTCCGACAGTCTGTTGAGCCGGTTGCAGACCTGCCTGCACGTCTTCAGATAGTCCTCCGAAAACCGGCTCGCGCCATCCGTTCCCTCCACGCGCACGACCGCTTTCATGCAGGCGCTCTGCAGACTGTCGAGGTCAAAGGCGTCCCGCAGCACGATCGCATAGCGGTTTCCCGGCACATTCAGCGGAGTGCACGGATGGTCTGCATGTTCCGCGATCCCGCACACGGTAAAGCGCGTCCGCGCGAGTAGCGGATTATCCTCCAGCGTGAGCGTATCTCCCACCGAGAGCCCCAGCGCGTCCCGCACCGGAGCTTCCAGAAGGCACTCATCCGCCGTTTCCGGCATTCGCCCTTCCGTCAGGCGCACCGTGTTGATCCTATCCGTAAGCGATATAATGTCAACGCCCGTTTTCTGATCCGAGACCGCGTTCGCCTGCGTAACCCATACCGCCTCCGCGTCCTTTACGCCCGTGGTATTCCTGATCGCGCTCATGTCCTCCGTAGAGATCAGCGAGGGCGAAACGATCTCAATATCCCGAAACGCAGTCTCGCTCCAATAGCGATCGGCGTTGTCCAGCATCGCAGCGGCAGAAAAGTTGACGCCGAGATAGGCGGTCACCGCTAGCATCGCGACAATCAACATCGACAGGCAGGCGCTTTTTTGCCGAAGCATATATCGGACCGTCATGGTCCATCGGATTTTCTTCATGTTCACCACTCAATCGCATCGGCGCTGCATGGCGTCTGCTGACGGAGGATGTCGCAGACCCGACCGCTTTTCATCGTCACGACCCGATCTGCGATCTTTGTGATCTCCGGGTTGTGAGTCACGAGCACAAGCGCGGGTCTCTTTTCCAGACCGTCTTCTTTTCTGACTGCGTTTTCCAACGCCATCAGGACCTCCTTCGCGGATCGAAGATCCAGCGCGGCGGTCGGCTCGTCGGCAAGGAGGATCTTCGGGCGCTTGACCAGCGCCCGCGCAACAGCAACCCGCTGCTGCTGTCCGCCGGAAAGCTGGCCGGGAAAGCGATCCGCTTCCGTCTCCAGGCCAACCGCCCGGATGACCTCATCTGGAAAAAGAGGATCCTCCGCGAGCCCTGCAATGAACGCCACGTTTTCATATGCCGTGAGCTCCGGTATGAGATGATAATCCTGAAATACAAAGCCCACATCCCGCCGCCGATAAAGCGTGCGCTCCTTTTCACTGCGCTTTGTCATATCCCGACCGAAGGCCTCCAGCTTTCCGCCGGTCAGCTCGTCCATAAAGCCAATGATGTTCAAAAGTGTGGATTTCCCACAGCCGGATTCGCCCGTCACCACGAGCAACTCTCCGGGAAAGATCTCAAGCGAAAGCTGATCCAGCGCTCTGATGACACCGTTCCCGGACGGAAATTCTTTTATGGCGTTTTCCAGTCTGACACAGGGTAAGGGCATGCTCGTCATCGCGTTTCTTCCTTTTCGGATATCAGCTTTTTTCAATATAGCACAGCCAGACAAAGGTGTCCACATTTGTAGCTTCCGCGGCGTCTAGACGGCTACCGAATCCTATTCCACCGAATCAAAAACGAGATCAAAAAGCGCACTGCTGTAACTCTGACCGCGTTTCATTTTTCGTTATGGGTCACAGAGACATCAGTACAACGATGAAAAATTACACCTTCCTGCGCAAGAAGCACAGTGAGGAAGAATAACACGAAAAGAAATACAATGGTTTCAAGGCATAAAAACAGGATTGCCATTTTTGTTAAAACAGCAATCCTATTTTGGCGGAGACGGAGAGATTCGAACTCTCGTGCCGGTTACCCGACAAACGCATTTCGAGCAATGAAACCGAGTGTAATTTGCCGATTTTTACAGTGATTCTCAGCCAGATTAAGATACCAGAATGCCAATAGAATAAGCCTTTGCAGGATACTGTCACTTTTGTGTCAGTATCTGTTACTTTTGTACTCCAAAAATCTCCCGTGAGAATGGAACGGAAACGGTTCGGTATATCGAATGGAAACATTCAATTTTGAACAATTCACACCTTATACCGGAACAGCCCGTCCTATATTTTCACAAAGGAGAAAACCCTATGAGACCCGAATTTATTGACTGGAACAGCATTCCTGACACGATTTCAAAAGACCAGTTTTGCAAGATCTGCCATATGAGCAAGAAGACTGCCACTAGGTATCTTGGTAACGTTATTCCTTGCAGTGACAATGGCAAAAAGACACACCGTTACACCATTAACAAGACTGATCTTATCTCATTTTTGGAGCGAACTTCGGAGCGACAGCGGATATCAACCATTACACCTGTTGTCCGCTGTTCCAAGACCGCTTTCAGCAGCTTGCCGCTATCAGAGCAAGTTGCAGCTTCTATGCATGAATACTACGAACAGCTCGTAAAGTCCGAAAGAGATATCTTAAGAGTATCCGATATATGCAAGATCACCGGTTACGGAAAAACAATCATTAACACCTGGTTCTTATCAGGCAATCTCCGATACGTTGTTATAAGAGGAGCAAAGCACACAACAAAAGAGAACCTGATTGACTTCATGAGCAGCGATGATTTCGACAAGATATTCAGGAAGTCGGATTGGCATCTTAAGCAGATTAAGAGATTGAGGAGCATAGTAAATACTAAGGACCTTGTGTGAGGTCCTTAGTGCATAATATTGCGATTATCCCAACAATTATATTGTTCACTGAAATTTGTATCTATAATCCGGTCGCCTGTAACATTGCCATTCTCAACAGAATGGATCTTAAACTGATCAGATTTCAGATTGCGACTCGATCTCGTACTTTCCCTTGGCAATCCTGTCTTCAAAATCTGCCACAGGAAGAGGTCTGTCAAAGTAATAGCCCTGAGCGATATCACATCCGTTACTTCTCAGAGTGTTAACGTGTTCTATGGTCTCGACGCCTTCAGTAATGCATTCCATTCCCAGCTGATTTGTCATCGACACAACATGCCTGAACATTATGTTGCTCATATCGTTGTCTTTACCGTATCCGTCAGGCAGAAAACTCTTATCAATCTTTAATGTATCCCACGGAATATCCTTGATCAGATTAAGGGAGGAATAACCGATACCGAAATCATCTATCGATATCGAGAAGCCCATATTGCTGAGTTCAGTCGCCATCCGCTTTAAGTCAGTGAATTCGACCTCGGATGTGGATTCGGTGAACTCGATCTCGATCAGTTCATGAGGCAGATCGTAACGGTCAACGATCTCAGCAATCGTCTCCGGGAGGTATGCGTTATAAATGTGCTTTCTTGAGAAATTAATAGATATCCTTATCAGTTTTCTGCCTTCGTCTGACCAGCGCTTCATGTCCCTGCATACGCATTCGAGCATATGGAAATCAAGCCTGCATATCTCACTTGTCTGCTCAAGAACAGGTATAAACTCCGCAGGCGGTATGATCTTCCCTGCATGGAACCATCTGCAGAGAGCTTCGGCACCAACGAGGCTGCCGTTTACCACATTGACCTTAGGCTGATAGAACGGGATGAATTCGTTTCGTTCGAACGCTTCAGGGAAATACTGCTGGACACGCATGCTCTTTTCCTTTTTTTCAAGGAACTCCTCATCGTAGAAAACGATATTATCCATACCGCCGGTCTGCGCGATACGATAGGCATTGATAATGCTGCCCATGATCTCATCTGCCCTGACTTCATGATCACTCGGAATACGGAAAAAGCCGGCACTGGTTGAAATATTTACAACCATGCCTTTGGGTGCTTTTGCTTCTGTCTCTGTAAGATAATCGATCACGGTCTTCGTCTTATCCACAGAACACATTCCCAAGAAATTGTCTCCGCCAAGACGGGCAAGCATTCCGTCCTCGCCGATGATCTCTTTGAGTTTGTTGTAGTGATCTAACATGATGACATCACCGGCACTTCTCCCGAACTCGTTGTTAATCAGCGAGAAATGCCTCAGATTATAACGGAATGCCAGCTTGTTCGCTGTCCGCTTATTTTTTACAACATCATCGAGATATTCTCTCCAGTTACGGAGGTTAGGATACCCTGCTTCATCATAATAAGCAAGTTCATAAACAATATCCCTCATCCTGTTGCGGCTCACAAAACTAAGGACCGTCCTCATTACAAGTTCGACCTTTGACCTCTCCTCTTCAGTCAATGGTTCTTCTTCAGGCGCCATATAAGTGGTAATGGTTGCCCTGGACATTACGCTTGTAACAGTCCGCAAGGTAAGGATCTCGTTACCTTCTTTACCGGTATCGAAACAACATAACGTCTCGCCTGCACCTTCCTGCTCTTCCTGTTGATTCTTGTATACTCTAGTAACCGCCTTAGAAAGCCTGAACATCGAACATATCTCAATAAGAAGATTCTCTATATGTTCAATATCGATATTGTCTATATCCGTCATGGCAGATATTAGACGTTCAAACAACATTAAGAAATGGCATTCTTTATCCGAAACAGCGGAATGGATACACGCATCAGAAAATTCAGGAACATACCTATTCGTCCCCGTTGTTCTAGGAGCCCGTTTTGTTTTATCCGTCTTTTTATCAGTCATAAAGACCTCAGCGTCTTCTTCCGAGTTTAGTCTTCTTCTCTCCGCTTCATTCTTAAATTTATACTATCACAAAGAAACGTTGAAATGTTGTTTCTACAAAACCATGACCGATTATTCTTATTTGCATATACCTACGGATAACGGGCGAAAACCATAACTGTTCACAGATTTCAAAGTGACTATCTGGAACACCTACGAGTTAAATACATTCAGTGGAAGAAAAGACAATCCGGATATTAAGGCATATATAAGCCCAAGATTGCTCTCGGGCTTAGTCAACTTTATTCATGATATAAACAACTCACGATTGAATTTTCGATCATAGCAGATTCTTTGGCGGCATTCAGGACATCGGTAATCCTAAATAATGCATCAGCCACATAATAAATACTGATATGCCTAATCCCACTAAGACTATCAGTATGATCAGCAGTATCAATTTCAATAAGTATGTAGGCGCTTCACAGTAAGTCTTGCCGGTCTGTCCGTTGATAGCTACCTGATATGACTCTTTGCCAAATGTATAGCGGGCAATATATACGGGTGCCAAAAGATATCTGAACTTTACGTTATAGTAGTCGGTAGTAAATTTCCTGACGGAGAATCTGCGCTTTCCGACTTCGTACATGTCGTTTCTTATTATTTTCCGCATCTTTATCTTTGAGCGCTCCCAGCTGTCGTTAAGTCCTACCGTATAACGTTCTGCCGGAATGCCTGCCAGGTATTCGGATGAATAAGGAACCATTTTTGTGAAATCGAAATCCTGTACTCTTCCTATTTCAGGCATGCGGATCCTGTCAGAAGCATAGATGACAAGATCGTCAAAGTAGCGGTTCGAAAAACCTGTAACATAAGGTGCCGGTTCCTTTTCCACATCAAAGACTGCACCCAAGTAGGACGTGACAGTTTGAGCATCGAAAGTCCAAAACGGAAGATATATGCCGACTATGTTTTCGAGCTTGCTTCTGGCGACTTTTTGGGAGACAAATGATTTTCTGTTCAAAAAATCAGTGAAGTATTCCTGAGCTTTTTCTTTAGTGATCGAGAACGGGATTATTGCCTGAGGCGCCATGATTTGCACATTCTCAGCTGCAGGTGTTACGCTGGTCGATCCGCAGAAAGGACATGCACCGGTAACCTGCTCGGCGTTGTAAAGAGTCTGGCCGCCACAGTTTGCACAGATGATCAGTTTTTTGATGTGACCCCAGTTTACACTGGCACGCTGCAAAGCAGAATTGAAATCGAGTTCTTCGATGGCTTTGCCTGAACCAGGCTGAGGGAGCTGCGATGACAGACCGCAAAAAGGGCATTTGAGATTCAGTGATTCAGCATCGAACTTGACACCAATAGAAGCTCCACAGCCCGGACACTTAACGTCCGAACTCGAAACATTAACTGCTCCTATTACCCACTTATTCTCAGGCATTGCTTAAACCCATCCCTTTATACGCCTGGCTCGTATAATTCATGATATAACCTACAATCGTATCATCCCGACAAACTACGATTTGTCTATATAACTGTTTATTATCCCGACAAAGGATCCCTTCCCTTGTTCTCTCAATTATAACATCGTAGTTAAGATCTCTTGATAGCTTTTTAAGTAGAAAAATTGTCTAAATAACTGAAGCCTGCGTGGATGTTCAGCCTGAGCTGGTTGTCAATCCAGCTTTTCTGATCGGCCTCGTGGATCATATCATCCGGTTCACAATTGCCGGTCAGGAACGGAGACTTCGGATCGTGTTTTCTCATATTCTCCATAACCAGTTCAGCGTTCGTATTAGCGTAGCAGTACCTGCAGAGATGTCCGCATGTATCATATGCTCCGATATCAGTTCCGAGCAGACAGGCGCATTCGCCGTTTCTCTGATTCTTAGCGCGCTTAGGGACATCCAGCCGGGTCTTGAGTGCTTTCTCATATGTTGAGATAGTCATGCATCCGGAACAGTCTGCCCCGTATTCTGCGAGATAATTGCCTTCCGCACATGGTCTGACCGTCATGCCGTGTTCTTTGGCAATAGCAATAAATACTTTTCCGATCCTGCGCCGGTCTTCTCCTAAAACAGCTCTTGCCTCCGGAAAATTCTTTTCCACTTTCTTGTAGATATCTATAAAACTGATAACACATGTTCCGGTATATCCGTCAAGCGCCCTGGTCATCTCTTTGAATCTTGCAATATGCCAATCAACGGAATGATTCGCATCAACAACGATGGGGTCATATCTCCATCCGATGCTGTCCACTCCGACAATACCGGAAAGTTTTTTGAAATCTTCCATAACCTTTTGATAATCAGGAACATTGGGTTCAATATCTTTACCGTAGGGAGTAATGGTAACAAACCAATACTGACCGTATGGCTTAAGATACTCCATATAAGGAAACATCGGTGACGGGTTTTTCGAGCAGAATGCGATCAGATCAACCACATCAGGAGACAGGTTATATCTCGTTACCTGTGAAGGATTGTAGGGATTTCTGACCATCACAAAACCTTCTTTTATCCTGTTGATAAACCATTCAGAATAAAAGGCAGGTATATCAGTTCTCATTCCCGTCTGTATGATCATCTTATCACGTCCTTACGTCTTCCAAGACCTTGCTTATATCGCTGTCGATCAGTATGGATCTGTCCCTTATGAGATCCGGACAGCTGCAGTCTCCGAAATTGATGCAGGCATATGTTGCCTGCGGGTTTTTAGCTGTCCTCTGCCAGAACGGATACTTGATTATAACCGGTGTATTGTATCCTACACCAAGTTCAAGATACAGTATTTTCCCCTGTCTGGTACGAAGGAATTCCTCATACCTTTCACAGGCCTGATGCCAGCCTTCATCTTCAACGAACCTATCATCAGAACGGAGATTCATAGTAAGCGGCTTACCGCACCTGGGACACTTGGGAATAAGTTCTGAAGGTATCCTCATATCTTGTTGTTCATCAACCATCTTCCGTATGATCTCCCCGTTATCGTATGTCACGTCTGAACAAGGTTCACTGCACTGGAACAGGCCGTAATCGCCCTGGGTATAGAACAGTCTGTTCTTATCAAACCCGGCTTTCTGAAAACAATGGTCAACGTTAGTTGTTATCACAAAATAATCCTTGTTCTTTACCAGTTCGAAAAGATCCTCGTAAACCGGCTTTGGTGCATTCATATATCTGTTTATATAGATATACCTGGACCAATACGCCCACATCTCTTCGGGCTCCTTATAAGGGTAAAAGCCGCCGGAATACATATCCTTAATTCCGTATTTCTCTCCAAAATCATAAAAGTATTCTTCAAAGCGCTCTCCGCTGTAAGTAAAACCTGCGGCAGTCGACAGTCCGGCTCCGGCACCGATTACTATTGCATCTGCCTCATCGATGGCTTTGCGAAGTCTCTTGATATTATCCGAGTAATCTGCTGTATATGTCATAGTCTATGTCCTTCCAAACATTGAATATCACTTCGATCCTGCTGTTGTTCTCAGAGCGGTATTCGAGAACTGTTCTCACTGCGATCTGCGCTGCTCTCTCATTTGGGAAATGGAATTCTCCGGTAGAGATACAGCAGAAAGCTATACTCTTAACATTATTCTCATCTGCAAGCTCAAGGCATGAACGGTAACATGATGCAAGTAATTCTTCGTCAGTTAATGTCAAAGCACCTGTAATGACAGGTCCCACTGTATGCAGAATATACTTGCAAGGCAGGTTAAACCCGGGTGTGATCTTTGCCTTTCCCGTCGCTTCCTCATGACCCTGCTTTTCCATGATCTCGGCACAGCAATTCCGGAGCTGAATCCCTGCATAAGAATGGATACAATTATCTATGCAGCCGTGGCATGGCACATAGCAACCGGTCATTCCGGAATTGGCCGCATTGACGATAGCATCACACTTAAGGGTCGTGATATCTCCCTGCCAAAGATAGATACCGTCTTTAACAGGGATCAGATCTGCAATATCGGTGATGCCTTTATCCCGAACCGCTTCAGCAAGATATTCATCTTGTATCTTTGTAAATTCATCACTGATTTTTCCGGGAAGCCTGATGTTCATCAGACTTCTTAACACCCGCTGCTGCTCTTTAGAAGAAACCGGAATACCAATCCCCTGATATTCCGGTCTTTCTTCAATAAGCATCTTAATAAGTTCAACTCTTCTTATCTGCTGATCCATATTAATCTTTGCCTTTATATTTCAGCCCGAAAACTTTCATAGTCTCAATAACGTCTTTTAAGTCTTCACCTTTCTTTGTAAGTGAATACTCAACCCTGGGTGGTACTTCGGGATATACCTTACGGTTAATGATTCCGTCTTTCTCGAGTTCTCTTAAATTCTCTGTAAGTACTTTTGCAGATATTCCTACTACACTTCTGGTAAGTTCGTTATATCTCTTGGTTCCGGTAAGAAGATCTCTCAAGATAATGATCTTCCATTTGTTTGCTATTAAGGAAGCCGTGTATTCAACGGGACAATCAGTAAATGTTTTAGCCATGGAATCACCTCCCGGCTATATTGTATCCGCAATTATAACTTTTTGATAGTTACATTCTATCGGAAAGTTAATTATACTTTTGCAGTTGCGACCACATTACCTGTTTGATCTTTCATCTCTCCGGAATCTTTATCTAACATTAATGGAGCAGCACTTGCGACGATCTTTCCGGAATTTTCTTCGTCATACCAGAATGTCTTTTCTGTACCAAGGACATTCATACCGATAACAGCATCTTCAGGAACATCAAAAATATACTTATCAGAATCTTCTGCTGCACCTGCAACTATTGCATCTATCTCTTCGGTAGTATATGCCTCAGCGGAAGCAGGATTAACAATTCCTTCTTTCTTAAAATATGTTGATGCATAGTAGATGGTTCCTACACCTGCGCCTTCATGATTAAGTGAAAAGCCATAAGCCCAATTAGATTTCATACGTGATTCCTCGCTTTCATCTTGTTGATGGCTTAAGTGTATATGACCATAAGAAATGATGTAAGAATGCACTTTTTCGTAAGATACTTACCTGCAGGTAAGAATAATAATAAGCAAAACAAAGGCTGGAATTTCTGCCAGCCCCGTTAGTCTGTTATATTCCTGATTTTGTCATCCGACGGCTTTATACTTTTCGATATAAGAATACTGATCATTTTAGAACTCTTTATCCAGCAGTTCCAAACCATAAGTTCTTACATCACCGTTCACAGCATCAAAAATCCACTCTCCAACACTTCTATCATTCCCAAGCTTATTGAATACATTAGATGAAATGATCGTATGCTGTGTATTGTGAGTATCGGCATCCTCTCCGTTGCTCCAGATATAAATACCTACGTCAGGGATATTCGTCTGCAAGCCATGTACCATTTCTTTCAGATCCTGCTGAAACTTATCACCCAGTTCCTTGGTCTTATCCATCTTTCCGGTATCGATATATGACTGATACTGCATTAATGTATCGTCACGATAAGAACAATCAAAGAGTATCTTCACACTGTCGCCACGCTTCTCATATAGTGCAGTCAAACTATCAAGTACAAGGTTGTCTGTAGTCAGTCTGTCGGATATCTCTGACGGAGTTCTCCATAGATCAACAGCTGTGTCATGCCATCCATCATAAAGCAGCAGTGAACTGTCAACACAGACGGTAACATTCCCGGCACTCGGGAAACGATCGATCACATCATCGGCAAGCAGAGAAGTTGCAAATCCACCGGCAGAAAAGCCGGTCACAAGCAGCGTATCGGGTTCTCCCACATACGGCTTTATCTTTTCGATAAAGGCGGAGTAATTGTTGTATCCGGTGTGATAGACCTTTTTCTTCCCCTCATATATACCTGTTCCGGCATGAAAATCTCCTGTGGCATAAGGGATCACAATAAAGCTCCAATCCTTAAACGGGTTAAGATCATCGTTACTGCCAATACCGCCCTGTGCTACAAAATCCTGAGCAAGCATTGTAGTGGCATAAAACTCCTTCCCGCCTTCTGAGGTTTCTGGCGTGATGCTGACACCACCGCCAAAGAAATAAACAACTACCTTGTTTTCAGTACCCTTTCGGAATATGCCATGCCACTCACTACCATCAGAAGACAATGCTCCTTCCACTGGTACATCGTACCATTTGCCAATCTCGGGTTCTCCCTCAAGAGTTGGAAAAGTTTTAAGAACAGTCATCTTTAGGAAAATTGCTATGCCCAGCGCTGTCACTGCGATTATACTTACGGCAGCTATCAGTACCACTTTAATAATTATTTTCTTTTTTGTATTTTCCATATAGATAATCTCCTGATATTTTACGGCTCGCCAAATTCGTTTTATATGATACTATAGTATCAGCTAGTTGCTTTAAACTCAATAAAATCGGGAAAATGATACTATTGACGGAAATAGTATCATTGGCCGGAAAGGTGATCTTGCAAATGTCAGATTATGTAATCTCTTCCTACGGAGAAGCATTGTTCAAATTAATGAAGAAAAAGAATATAGAAAAGATAACTGTTGACGAACTCTGTGAAGCAGGGGGCATCGGCAGGGCAACATATTTCCGCAATTTCAAATCCAAAGACGAGATCATTACATCGTACATCGTCATGAAGTGGCGGGAATACGAACGGGAACACAAACTCAAGGAACATCCGCTGAATGACAGATATCGCGTGAAGCAGTATTTTGATTTCTGCTATTCTATGCGTAAAAAGAATGATCTTATAATTGAACAAGGTCATCACGGTGCAATACTGTCTGCCTACGAACTGATTACAACTGACAGTGACACCGCTCAGGCCTTGAATACATATGAAAGTTTCTATCTGGCATATGGCCTTTTTGGGATATTTATAAAATGGGCCAGAGGCGGTTATACAGAATCGGTGCAAGAGATGACAGAGATAGTGGTAGAGAAGATATTCACACCCCCGCAACTCTAAAGCGAATGTAGTGCAGCTTGAGTTCAAGAATCTTCTTGGATCATTTATCTGTTAATAAACCGGACTATCCAAACAACTTTCTAATATCCCTCTCCCCATATAATTTCGAGGGCAATACCGTGCATCGGTCCCAAAACAGTTCTTCACATATCCTAAGCTCAAGGTCCTGCCTGTGAGTCCAGTGCCG